>Ga0080013_1000429_pt1 | contig 59578 bp, 89 predicted proteins | sample ETNvirenome_6_85_FD_69236 | JGI IMG/M metagenome (GOLD analysis project Ga0080013, IMG submission 69236) | Marine viral communities from the Pacific Ocean - ETNP_6_85 (SPADES assembly) (version 2) | ecosystem: Environmental > Aquatic > Marine > Oceanic | place: Pacific Ocean | collected 2013-06-19 | reverse complement strand
TGCGCCTTGTGTAGCAGGAGTCCAGATAAATGTCATACCGGTTCTAAGAATCGCTGCGTCGAATGCATAGCTTGGATCTACCCAGAGCAAAGTGTAGGGTTCAATTGAATCAAAACCCTCAACAGTCTTAAATGCATTAAGCACAGCTATATTGTCAATATTAATACTATGATCTGTTAGTCTTTCATATTGATATTCATATTGAACACTGCCTTGCCACTCACTCTGGCCTATCGAGTACAAAGGAAGTGGTTGGCTATTTCCTCTGAATGTAGGAGTCGAACCAAATTGTTGTGGCTGACTTGAAACATAAGAGTCGTAAAGATTTGTTGTGCAAGTGCCGACTGGCTGATAATGTTCTAAGTAATCACCAGTTGTCGGGTAATGCAATTTCAAATAAGTCGTAATATCAATTTCATTATATTCACCAACACATGCTGGGCATGCGATTTGTCTGAAATGGTATCTTGCTAGTCCTACAACGCCTGAGAGATCTGGTTGTGTTGTCTCACCAGAATCTGTAGGTGTACTGCTCGGTTCTTGCGTCTCAATTACTTCTTGTCCCGGTTCTCCTTCTGTTTCTACGTAAATAACCTCAGTTTTGCTTGATGTATCTTCATCAAGACGTTTCATTATAGACACATCAGATTGACAGCTTAATGCAAATAAAAGAAAAGAAAGCATAATATCCTCCAATGAACATTATACTTTCTCTAAGCGGATCGTTTAAATTATTCTGATATAGATACTAACTTTAAATAATCATGTGATATATTCCATATGCATTGTGATGCAATTTGTCTATCTATACCAAAAAAATATACATGTGATGTTTTGACACCGCCTGTTTTTAATATTAAACCCAGCTTATTTTCGTAAGGCGCAATGTTAGAAGAGAAACCAAAATATTGACGATCAGTTATATCTCTTTTATCTACAAAAACAACCAAGTCACCTTTCTTCATCTACATACCTTTTAAGATCTGCTTTAATATCCCACTTTTTACCTTTCAAACTTTTTTGATCCCATGCTGCTAATCTAATTAGTGTAACATGATAAGAACCATTGACTTGATCAAGCATCTGCATTGAAGGTCCCATATTATCCTTTGGATATAATGCAACAACTTCTCCGTATCTGATTGAGCTATCTGATCCTACAAAGTAACAAACATCACCAACACTGATCTCATCAGGTTTTACCATGTTTGGTACAAATTTCTTCTTTACTGAAGCTTTTTTCTTTCTTTTAGCCACTTATTTCCTCGTATGAATATGCTTGATATGCTGATATGAAATGACATACCCATCCAACAAAACCACCAGTACCTATCCAGAGCCCGGGTGTTATAACTAACCATACAACCGCCCATATCCATCGACCGTTATAGACCTGACCAACACCCGGGATTAAAAATGAAAGCAAACCTGCTAAATTATTACCTTGCGGGGTTTTGTTTAATTCATACATACTACCCCAAAGTCTTACCAATTATGTTATAAAACACTGTTCTACAATCTTCACAATCTTTTTTAGCACCATGTGCACCCTCAGGATCTAGATCAAAGTGTTCTCTTAATGCCATTAAATTCTGACGATCTGAATCTAAATAAAGATATGATAGTGCGCAAGTATCAATAACAGGGTATCCTACATAGAGTGCACCCTTTTGATTATAATCTTTAGGTTTGATATCCCAACCATTTCTTTCAAAAACTGCCTTAAGATGAGATATATCAAACTGAGCATTGTGTGCAATAATTGGTCCCCACTTAAGACAGGCAGCAATTTTATCAGCTACTTGATTGAACGATGGAGCATCAGCCCAATCTTCATCATTATATCCGACAATGTCTAATGCTTCCTGACTGGCACTCTCTAGATCTTCCTGAGAAGGTTTTATCTTCGTATGAAATATAGATTGTGTTCCATTATCCCAGTCTGTTATAAAACATACCTCAAGTAGTGCACTTAAGTTTGGATCTAGGTGTGTAAGTTCAGTATCTAAAAATGTTACAGCTTTTGCTGTTGCAAAATTTCCCATGTTGTTCTCCTTTAATTGTTTATATTATACAAACAAATAGTAGAGTTTACATGTTAATTTAAATAAATTTATAATCTCTTATTCTTCTAAGAATTGCACCCATATCATTCTCGGGAAACATCTTAAAAATTATTCTATTTAATGCGCCTGTTCGATTATCTGTATTCATATTTGAAGGATCTTTGGGTTGATCATCATCTCTTATGCCATCAATTATGTTTGCGATCCCTTTAAAGAATTCTGATTGTGACTCATGTTGTATTTCATTGGGTTCTTTTTCGTCTATAGACTGATAGGTTAATTGTATTTGCCCGTCGACTATAGATAATCTATAAGTCCCATTTGATGTTTTAACTTCAACACCATCTAGTGCAATTTCACCTGCATCTTGATCTGACTTCTGATCTGATGGAGCTGATCCAGCAATTGATTTTCTAATTATTTTTCTAAGCTGTGACTCTGTTATTTTCATATCAAACCCTGTTTTCTATAAATATCTCTTACTTAGACAAGAATCCAATTTTCTTAGCATACCACAAAGAGACGTAAACTTCTGTATATTCATTAAGACTTTTTGCTAGATCTGCACCTGTTAGTTCTCTACCTGATGCGTCCCTAAGCATTCTTGTAGCTATCCACTGCTTACCCTTTGTGTTTTTAGAAAGTATTTCACATTCTGCAGCCTCTTCACTTTTTGCAATCTTTTTAGGATTGACTAACATTGGAATGTGTGTTGATGATACCCAAGTGCTAAGTGCTTTTTGTGTATTGAATTCTGTTTCCTTTACCAGTTCAACACTATTACATGTTGCCCACCATTCTTTACCCTCCTGACATATGCCTATTAATTTTTCTGTACCCCAACTATTTGTAAATGAGTGCACAACATAAAGTAATTCACCTATTTCAGGTGACTCGAATTTTGATCTCTTATTTTTTTTTAAAACTTTTATGATACATTGTTCGTATGGTTGTTTATTATTATTCATTGTAAAACCTCTTAATAATAATTATATTTATATTATAATTTTAAATTACAATATTTACAGGAATGAAAATGATAAAGAAAATTAATTTATATGATGATGACATTGGATCAGTTGAATATGTACAACATATGGGAAATGATCTCACTATAGTGAATTCAGCAAGAGTATCTTTTGGCAAAGAAAAAACAGAAATCGATGGTAAGGATAGAAAACTTATTCAGTACCTGTGTCGAAACAAACATACTTCGACGCTCGAGCATAATGTTGCGACATTTCGTTTTGTTGTGCCTTTGTTTGTACGCAGCCAGCATCATAGGCATAGAACTTGGTCTTACAATGAGATATCTCGCAGATATACCGATGCCAATTTAAAATTTTATCTACCCAAGAAGTTTAGAACACAGCATAAAAATAATCGACAAGCAAGTAATAATGAACTTATCGATCCTCAAGCATATCCTACTTTAAGTTTAATGCGTGTATCTGAATTATTGGAGTATAAAACAAATGAATGTTTCCAGACATATGAAACATTAATTGATAGAGGCGTTTGCAGGGAACAAGCACGAATGATATTACCACAAAATCTCTATACTGAGTATTACGGTACAGTCAACCTCAATAACTTGTTAAAGTTTATTGATCTAAGAACACATAAAGGTGCACAGTGGGAAATACAAAGAGTTGCTGAAGCGTGTTTAGAAATAGCAACAGATCTTTGGCCTATTACAGTTAATGCTTATCGCGCAGAAAAGGGTGAAATTATTTCAGGTGATGCGATGTTACCAAAGAAAAAGGAATCGTAATGCAAACACTTGATCGATTAAGAATGTTGATTGAAAGAAACGGTGGGTTTACTAACGCACATGCTCACTTTGATAGAGCGTATACAGCGCAAACAAGTGATTTTGAATCTGGTAATGTTAATGCGCATCTTTTTGAAAAGTGGGAGTTAGTAAATAATTTTAAGTCACAAGCATCAGAAGAACGATACTACAACCACATATCAGAAGCAATTTACAATCAAATCAAAATGGGTGTGACAGCAGGATTATCTTTTATTGACTGTGATCCTGTATCTGAGGATCGTGCTTTGAAGGCAGCGATTAGAGCTAAGAAAGATTGGCAAGATAAATTTGAACTTAAAATTGCATGTCAAACACTACAAGGAGTACTTGACACTGAACCTTCTAAGTGGTTTCATAAGCATGCTGAATACTTTGATATTATTGGTGGACTTCCTAGAAAAGATGAAGGAAGAGAATCAGAACACTTAGATGTATTGATGAATGCAGCTAAACTAAATGATCAACGTGTACATGTGCATGTAGATCAGCTGAACTGTTCAACAGAAAAAGAAACAGAACTACTTGCTCGAAAGACAATGGAGTATGGAATGGAAGGGCGCGTTACAGCAATCCATAGTATTAGTCTTGCTGCTCATCCTAAAAGTTATAGAGAGGAAGTCTATAAGATGTCTTTAGATGCGGGTTTGAGTTTTATTACATGCCCGACAGCTTGGATTGATCATAGAAGAAATGAAACACTATGTGTAACACATAATGCAATAACCCCTATTGATGAAATGATACCAAGAGGAATACCTGTTGCAATCGGATCTGATAATATCAGTGACGTATATAAACCATTTTCAAATGGTGACATGATGGTTGAACTTAGATTTCTTTTAGAAGCAACACATTTTTACGATGTAGAGAAGTTGGTTGAAATTGCAACAACAAACGGACGCTATGTAATAGGGATTGATTAGTTAAAAATGACGATAAAGTGCAGCAGCAATTAATGATTTAAGCTTTGATTCTGTTATACTATTATCAGTCTTTTCGGGTTCTGGTTCTTTAATCCTCATAGCTCTTCCGATAATTTGATTAAGCATTGCAAAACTACCAGTCAGCTTGTAAACTCTACCGTTAGGCGCTTTAAAAACAATACCCTCCAAAGAAGATGTTACTGTATTGTCAGGATCACCTAGTTTTTCTAGTTGCTTAACTATATCAAAAGTGTTTTCAGCATCTAGTCGCTTTATCTTATCAATTGCGCTACTTAAATCTGATTTCATCTTTTTAACTGCAGCTTCATGATCTACTGCAAATGCACTCTTTACATCACGTAATATTTCAATTGCAAAATCACTGATTATCTTTTCTAAGGGTCTTAGAGTGCCTAGAACAACTTTGAATGAATTTGTAACTGTCCCTAGCTTTGATGCAATCTTCTTATCTTCAGATGATAAAGACTTTTTGAAAGTATTATAACCTATTCTTCTTTTTTCCTTGGCAACACTAGCATCTAAATTTATATCATCAAAGTAATTGAATACAATATCTGATAATACTGCACAATCTTCACTAGACAAACCTTTTGAACTACAAACTTTAATATATCGCATCTTAGCATAGTCATGGATTCGACTAGTTAGCCCGCCGGCCTCTTGCGATAATGCAGTAATATCTTCAATAAGTTTTGTATGTGCTTCACCTTCTGCGATGTTGTTTAATTCTATTACAGTTGGTCCATGAATTTCCCATGTTTGATTATCAATCTCAACCTCCGAAGCATGCAATGCAGAAACTAACTTATTGAAAGCTTCTACTGCTTCGCTATCCATGTCATCGCCTTCCATCAAGCCGTGCATAACAATATAAGATGCACCATAATTGATGATATTTGCATCTCTTTCTTGCACAGGATCGTAGTACATAATTTCCATGTTTAGATATCTATTTCCGTTTTCAAATATTTCTGATAGATCATCGCCCGTTAATGTTTTTAATGCTTTAGAAACAACACTAAATCCTTTCATGAACCCTTGTTCAGCAGGATGACCTCTCCATTTTGAAGCATATGCTTCAGGTGACATTCCACCTTTTACAACGTCTGACTTATTTCTATATGCCCTAACATCTCCATCAATTAGAATATCACCATCTTCATCGACTGTATAACTTATAAATAAATTATAGCCATCAACCTTTTCGGTAACAGTTAGTTCAGTTCTTGCAACCATTCCTAAAATTCCTAACAAATTTTGAAAAGTTAAATCTAAATCTTCATGCAAGTGGGACATATGTCCGCCTAATCCACCCATGTTAGCCTCCTTTTATTTATTATAATTATATGTTATATCCAGTCAAAGTCAGGAATCGATGAAGATTTTTGCAAAATCAAGTCAGGAAATGATTCAGGCCCTTCATTGACTGGTGGTGTATCAGGATCATCACTTGATTTAGTAGGTCTAAGTTTTTTCTTTATTTTTGGTTTTGGCGTCTCACTAGGGTTAGAATTGCGGATAGGTTTTTGACACTTGCCTGTAAAGAAAAGCTCAAGTATGTTTAAACAATAATTTTCTACTTCTTCTCTAGATAGAAAATCATAATGCATTTTTTCATCAAACATTTCTTCCATCATAATCCATCCTGTCTCACGCCACAATTCTATGTTTACAGTAATTACATTAGGTTGCATTGCATCATGATAGTTTGTAATGATTGTTATTCTTGTTCTTGTTGTAATCGGTGTTGTACCGCCCTGGAGCAACCAAGATAAAGCATGAACACATGACAAGACATCATGACCGTCTTCAGTTGTCATAGACTGGCGGTATAAACACTTTGATTTATAGTCAACATACATATTTTACTCATGAGCAGGGATATTATTTAGAATCATGTGTATTATTTCACTAGTTTTGCATTTTTTCCATTTACCTAGTGACTTATACTTAAAGACCTTTGGATTGTTAACTTCAATTTCTGAAACTAATTCTTGATTATTGTAAAATTGTATCTGTTTTTTACTAACAACTTTTTTCAGTTTAAAAGTGCTGGCATATTTTTTAACTATAGAATTCATTTATTTTCCTTTTGATCTTGTAATCTTTTTTTAGCTGACATAAAATCTAAAATTTTGGGTTCTTTGAATGGAGCTAGTTCAAATGCAAATTGATTTGCATCGTATATAGTGTAACCATCACTAAATCTTACAGTTACAAACGTATTGTAAGGAAAAGGAATATTGGCGTCTGTAAAAATTGTATCAACTGTTCCCTCTTTATTTAGATAGTTTTTCATAATCATGAATTCAACTCTATCCATTCCCCATGCTTTTTCATCATGTCCGAGCAAATCAACGAAGATTACTTTGTCTCCTACATTAAGTAAGATCTTCTTCATCTTCTGTAAATGCTCTGCTGACTCTGATTTGCTCGGGTTTTTCTCTATCTTCTTTTTTCTCATCATGTTGTTCAATAAATTCTTCAACATCCGACTTGCCCAGCCCGCCAGTCGACTGCTTAGGACTCCAAGGGTGACCTGCTCCATATCCTTTATAACCTCTTAGTATTAAGTTAATTTCTTCTACGAGCCGTTTAAGTAGCTTATTCATGCGACGTCCTCTCTTTTTTTTATGAAAGGAGAGACTATGAATACTCCGTATATGCAGAATATCATAAAGACTATTTCAGCAACTCCTAGATCACTAATTTGGTGATTATTTTTTTCTTCATATTCTCTAGACTTCTTCCATGATGAAGCTAAATTTTTTATCTGCACTTTGCCAGTAATCAATTTTTTCGATAAATGCATTAATTTTTTTATCATATCGTTCTTCCTCGCTAATAATTAGTTTTGATATTTTTCCTTGTTCGATTGACGCACCTGTCGGTGCAGTCTTGAGTTTATATCTGAGACTTCCAAGTCTCTTAGCTTTCTCTGCCAAGACATTCTCTAACTGTTCTTGATATTTGTCTACGTACTTTTCATTAATATTAACAGACTTACCCCATAGTACAGTGGCCTTTTCCAGCGCCAATGCTTTCTTCATTCTAGACTTTCCTCTTGATCCGTTTGCAGGAGGAAAGAAATCATTGACTGTTAGTGAATTAAAGAATAAAACACAAAACTTTGTAAAAGCGGGGTTTGATAGAACATATAGATAATCAAGTCTTCCCTTCTTTTTTAATGTTTCATAATCTGTTTGCAAACTAAAGCTTTTGTATTTTGAACCAGAGCCTGATGTTAACTTACATTCCAGTTCACGCGCAAGTGTCTTTATGACAATATCAGGCTTTCCTGGTCCTCCGTCAACAATAACTTGATCACCACCGTATTCTTTCTTAAATATCTTGCCTAACTCTTTTTCTTGTGCTTGTGATAATAAAGCATTTCTTCTACCTAGGTTTTCATTAAGATCGTATCCAAAATCATCAAAGGTTGTGTATAATGCAGACTCAAAAGCTTGCAGGCGAATAAGAAGATTTTCGGTTTGCTCTTTTGTCATGTAACAATTTTTCATAGTTTAACTCCTATTTTTTGTACATATTAATTATACAGCGTAAGAGTGCAATTTACACGCAATGCGAGACAAACATGAATTTACAAACTATTTTTCCCACCAAATAGTTTCGATCACGTTCCCATCAGGATCTTTCTCATAAACATATTTAGAACCATCTCGATGGGTATTAACACCGTCAGGTGCTACCCCTTGACGACCAATTGCAATATGAGGAGGATGCATATTTTCAAGAACCATTGCTAGTCGAAGTCCGTCAATGTTTATCATTCCCCATGTATCATCTTGATAAATAATCTCAGCATTTTTAAACTTACAACAATACCAATCTATTGATTCTGATATACTGCTAACTACAATCGCAACGTGATCTAGCATTAATTCCATCCTACTTTGAATACGTACTCAGAAGGAACCTTTACTAAATCGTTGCCTATGATGCAATATGTACTTTTATTATCCGTAGAGTACTCTTCCATAGGTTCAAGTGATATACCATGTGGGTAAGGATAGAATGTCTTTTTTGATTCACTAAACAGCCATATCCTGTCACTCTCCGCATTATCAAACTGCAAACTATACATTGGTTTGCACATTGACGCTAGGCTGTCATCAACCCACTTATCATCAACAAGCTTTTCAAGCTCTTCCAAGAGTGAATCTAACCCTAGGCTTCCTGAAACGTTTGACATTGTCATTATATCTCCTTCTCCTTATAATAGTAAATATAATGAGCACTATCTATTTATAAAACATACTATTATTTTGTACTTCTTGCTAAGAATTTTCTAATAAATAGATCGACATGCTCAGAAGTAAAGACTTCACTGTTTTCTTTGTGTTCTTGCAAAATAATTCTTTGTATTGTTTGTCTAAGCTGATTATAAGTTAATTTCTTTTTGGCGACTTGACTAGGAATCATATACTACCTCAAAACACGGTTGATAATTTTAATTACTTCTATTTGTTCTCTTAGATTTTTTAGATAGTATGATTCATCTACATCTTTATCATCGATATCAAAATCATCTAAATCAATATCATCCGGGTCTTCATCCCACTCAGGTTCGATTTTAAATATATATCCATCATCATCTACATCTAATCCTAGTTGTTTTCTTATCTGTTGATCGACAGGCACATCCGGATCAGTTACGTCATCATCGTCACTATAGTATGGTAGCTCTGGAGTTCTTTTTCTATAATCTACGCCAGACACCCTAACTGTATCTTGCTCATCACCGTGAAATATTTCTTCAGCATCTACATCAATAATTCCATCATCATCATAATCATCATCAACAATTTCAACATCAGGATCATCTTCTATTATGTCATCATATACACCTTGCTCTACAGGATCATTAGAAGCTATTCCTTTTAAGTGAGAGTATGGGGATGGAAGGGCACCAAAGTTAACGAATCCTTCCTTACCTCCTGGAATTTTAAAATTCTTTCTTTTGTTCCCTTTTGTCTTTTTGACTGTCTTGCCTCTTGTAAAGTAAGCAGCTGTAAGTATATCAAGCATAATGTCAACTGCATATATAATTGAAGCAGCCTGAGCTGTTGTTAGGCTTCCTCCACTACGAGTCTTGAGTTGTTTGATGTGTGTCTTTATATCATCAAGAGCTGCTTGATTTCCCATAATTCCGTTTTTATTGACTAGTAATTCTCTTAATTTGTCAGCAGCGCTTAAGCCTTTTTTCTTACTACTGTCAGGCTCAACTAAAGCAGTAAGTTTTTCAATATTAGGAAGGAAATTCCCTATGATTGGAATGTTTGCTGTGGTGGCAATCTTTATTGCTGCATTTTCTGCAGACTCTATAAACCCATCTACACCCATTTTTCCTTCTAGGAGATCAATTACCATGTCAGGTGCCTTACCCGTATAAGTAAAAAACGTAAGTAGAGGTCCTAGTATCCATCCGATAACAGGTAAATCAACAGTTATGATAGAAGCAATTGCATACATTGTTGCTTTAATAGTTTCGCGACCGCGTTCTGTAATCTCAATTTGACTTCGCTCATCTGATTCTTTAAGAATTTTATTGAGCCCATGTGATCTGACTGTGTCCTCGACAATGGCTTCCAAGATAATACGAATCTCTCGATCAGTATATGATTTAACAACTTTCATTTATCTGTTCTCCGCTTTGTCTATAACTATCTGCGCTTTTTAGAAGCTGCTAGTAATTTTCTGAGTATGGATTCGTAAAGTTTAGATTCTGCTATGTTTTCTTGTGAATTATAATTTTGCATCTCTTTAGCAAATTCACTATAATCGCTCTGATCAAAAACATCGAATTGTTGAATATCATTTTCTGCAGTTTGCAATATTTCAGAATAATTTTCTATAGCAATATCTAAAGCCTGGGTCTCAGGAGCATTGTTAACATTCTCTTCAAACCTTCGAGACTGATTAAATGCTGGTGGTTTAAATCTATTTTGTGGCTGTTGCATTCTTCTATCACTGGAAGGCCTTTGGGATTGTTGCTGGACATGTAGCGGCGTTGGGTCTCCTTTTACTATTGGGCCTCTATCTATGGATAATACTTCTGATGCAGATGGAAATATGTTCATTAATAATTGCTTAAGATCATCTTGAAATTCATAAATTACTGATACTTCTTTTTGTTTTGGTGATATCATTTGTGCTAATTGAGCTGTAAGTATATGAGCACTTATATTTGCCGGCAGCTCTTGTTTTGCGGCAGAATCAAAGAAAAACATAGCAAATGTGACAAAATCAATTTCATGCTCGGTTGGATCATCTAAAAATTCTTTTAAAAGAATTGGATTTCTTGCAAACTGCCTCATCATGATTTGCCTTGCACTATTTGTCGCCATTACTTTCCAGTATATTTTATTTGCAGGTGCTAAACTCTTGCCTCTATCCACGTACTGATCTCCAGCGCGGTGTATACTTGAATTATGGCCGCCTACAGAACTGCCTTGTGGTTTGGGTGTATCACCTTTACCCATTTTGATATCTGATAAAAATGTAACAAAATTACTCTTTGCATCGATTGGGATATTAGGATCGACCAAGAATTGAGAAATGAATACAGCAATATTATTTGCTGAATATTGTGCTAATCCTGTTGACTTTTTATATGTTGTCCCAGTCGCTGGAGTAATTTTAGTTCCATGCTGAGCTTGTATATAGGGAGTTGTAGCCTGCATGTAAGGTGCTTGAGGTACTTCTGCCATATATGTAAGTGCGAACATTCTGTGCAGTTGTGCTAATATAGGCGACAAATACTGTCTAAATTTGTTGCCAAGCGCAGTTGCAATCGTTTCATCCATGAAATCCGCGCCTTCTTCTGGAATGTATTCATAACCTTTGTACTCAACTGTTGATGCTTTTAATTCAGTTAAAAATGTGTTAAGTTGATTCATATCGTATACTAGAGATCCCTTGTCAACTCGATCTGTCAAATTGGATCCCTGTTCGTTTTCTGCACCATACTGTTGCATCAACGTATATTTTAGTATATCGCCAATCATTTTAATTGAATTTGATTCCCAATGTATATTTTTTAAAAAATTATTAACAAATGTGTTAAGTGAACCCTGTGCTGTTGATTGTCTTGCTGCTGCAGCCAATATTTGTCTAAATTCTTCCCACCTGTCTATTAAATCTTTTGCCTTTTTATAATTTTCAACACGATATTTAACTAATTCAGTCTCAGGCTCAGCACCCTGAACATCTTCAATTGCTTTTCCTTCGGTATCCAATGAATTTCTACCTAGTGCAAACGACCAGTATAATGCTAAAAGATCTTCTCTAACGCACTGAACTCTTCCACCCTCACTAGCAAATAGAAAAAACTTGTTATTGTATCCAAACTTACCTGGAGTCGATCCTAAACTAGTATTTGGCTCTGGTTTTTTTGAAGACTTTGATTCAATAATACTTAGACCAAGATTTGGATCTTGAAATACTATGTCGCGTCCTTCTTCTTGTCCTGCCATATTAAGAAAAGCAATGTTTGGTGCAAGCAATAACATAATTCCTGCAACTGCAAATTCGACGGAATCCCCTCTTTTTGATGCAATTCCAGCATCAAGAGCATCGATTATTGATTGAACATATTTCTGTGGGTCGTTGTAGTTTTCTAGAAAAAGTTTTCCTACTTTTGAGTTAGATGAAAATTTATATGCTTTAACAGCATTTTGCCCTTTTGCATCGTAAGGTTTATCAAAATCAAATTGCGGAACGCTACTACCTTTAATTGCAACTGAAGGATCTTTTAATCCATTGTCATCCTTAAATAGCTTGATTGGGTTAGGATCAGAAGCCTTGCCTGTTATCCACTGTAGGTTTAGTGAATTAAATTGTTTTATAAAATCAGGGACGTCATCTAAATCATTTGTTACGTTTGTTAGTGCATCAATACCGTCAATCTTACCTAACATAACAGCCTTCATTACTGTTTCGATTGTACTCTCATCGGTAGCATCAGCTTCAATTAGTAATCTTCTAATTGTCTCTCTTAATTTATCTTCGTCTATTCTCACTTGTTACCCCTTACAAAAATTCAGCAAAGAATAAAATTGCACCCATACCAAATTGTACGACAGCAAAAATTGTCACCGCTTTTGTTTTGAACAATTTTAATTCTTCAACTTGTGTCTGTAAATCTTTAAGTTGGCTTGGTGATGCAACTTCATCAATTCGCTCTTTCCACTTAACCAGTTCCTGCACTTTATCTTCCTTAGCGCGAATCTCAGTCATCTCACGCTTCATATCATTTATACTTTCGTTTAACTCCTTGATACCCGAAGCAAGTGTTTCCAATTCTTTTAGTACAAGCCTAGAATATTCACCCCATCCATTGTCACTATTGTTCATCATCAATCTCCTCGTTATCCGGATCTAATACGCATAAGATGTCTTCGACTCTATTTTCAATATCGTCGCGACTCACACTTTGATCTCTTATAATCAAAAGAAGAGAAGTCATTTGTGCTGCCATCCAGTCCTTTATTTCAAAGGCCTTTTGCCAGTTTTCTTCTTTTTTGCATAGACTATTACGCATTGAACGTAACTTTGCAAATCTATCAGCAATATCGTCAGACATAGACACACCTCTTATGCTAAAGATAATTATGCTCTAAGTCTACAATAATCCTAAATCTTCTAAGTAATCTTTTACTTGAACATTGACAGGGTCAGAATCGGGCAACCAGCCACGATCTTCACCATGCGGCCAGCCACCTGTTGAGAAGGGTTTATCAAGCATGAGATCCTTGACTACCTTGCGCTGACTATCTGTTTTCTTCTTGCGTTTCTTTTTCTTCTTTACTTCCAGTATAACTCTTCGAACCAAAGATCTTATTTGTGATTCGTTCATTAAGAGCTGCATATTGTCCTCCGGCATGCAAGTGTAGCAATAATCCGTATATACAGAATATTGCCATGCAGATATTAAATATCAAGCTACCTGAAGAATCTAACTGATAATTTAACGATGCGGATAAAAAATTCAAAAAAATGCTTAGACCCCAGATAAAAGTAATCACATTGTCTTTCATCAATCTGCCTTCATTATATCTTGTGCTTTCATAATAACTTCCTCACCGTCATCAGTTACGAAAGTAATGATCCACATCTTTGAAAATGCACCTGCTCCGTTGCCTGCTGTTACTGCTTGTTGCCACATATTTGTTACGGTACCTACTCTACTCATATGGTATCGTGGACAAACTCTATCACCAATTCTATACATACTACCTCCTTCTTATATTATAACAGGCTTTCTAGGAAAGATTTAGGAAAGAATTTTCGATTCTTTCTTAAGAAGCTATACCAGTCACCATCTAATATATAAGTAACAGCCTTGTCATCCTTTGACCTAACACTTCTTCCAACAGCTTGAACTATAGTCTTTGCAACCTGCATTGGATACCACCCACTAAATTTATTCATACGCTTTCTAATTAGCGGGTCACCAAGATACGGATAAGGCACTTTGCATATGACTTGGAATCGTGAAAGGTTTCCGTGCAAATCAACACCCTCTGACATTGACGGGCTTAATAAGACTGTCGGTTTCTTTGAGTTGATATGCTTTCTTAACACATCATCTCTATCACTTGAATTATGAATTAACAGCCGATTAGATCTGACATTTTGTTTCAAGTAGTTAGCAATCTTATAAGTGTGACAGTGAATAATACCTTTTTCATCTTTGTGCTCTGCTAAGATCATTGATACTGCCTTAGCAAGTTTTGGTAAGGTTGCATTAATTGATTTTGCATTCATATGCCCAGAAGCACTAAAGATTATTGGTCTATTCTCTGCAGGAAACGGTGTAGGTATGCTGATAAATGATGTGTCTTCAGGTTCGATTCCTAATGAACGACAGAAAGTTTGCTTATCAAGAATGGTTGCAGACATAAAAACAACGCGCTTACCCAGTCTATTAACATACTCATCAACAAATGGCGCAACATCTATAGGACGAAATACAAACTTCTCCATTGCTCGATCCCTAGGTGGAACAACTTCAAGAACCCAGTTGTCACTCTGGTATACTTTCAAAAAAGTATCCATCTTTTTGACATGTGATGATAACATATCATATTGATTGGCTAGAGCATTAAAGTCTTTAATCTTTGACTTGATGCCTAGATTCTCAATCTGCTCCTCAAAGTGAAGTAGTTTTGCTGAAGCTCTTGGAAAGTAAACGTCTCTAATCCACTTATAAACAGAATACTGTGTCTTTTTAGTAGGCCATGAAACCTTCATGACACTCCTACTAAAACGTTTAGAAACAGCAACTTCAATGAATTTACTAAGTTCAGTCTCAACATTATGTGCCTCATCAACAACTAAACACTTGCGAGGAGTAATCTTTCCTGAGAATGCAGCTTCAGTTAGAAAATATGGAAAGTTGGTTACAGACTCCTTCGACTCTAAGAAATTTCGCTTAGCTTGCTTATAGACGCAGCTAAATGCACAGTTCTTGAAGAAGGGTGATTTTTTATCAGTAGTTCTTAACAAACGCTGAGAATCTTGACATGAATTCCCTTTGTGTAATTTAAAGTTACACTTATAATTTGATGCTGATTTTATTGACTTCATACAACCCTTACTAGAACCGAAGTCTTTGACATACTGTTCCTGTAATATCTTTTGGGTTGTTACATAATAAGTTCCGTCTTCATAATCAGGATCAGGAGTCCGATCCCATGCATTAAGCCACCTTGATACAGTCAGACCGATTGCTGATTTACCACAACCTGTTCCTGCCTCAACGACGACATAGCGCTTTCCACTCTTAAATTGCTCGATACAATACTCGATTGCCTTCTCCTGTTCCTTTCTAATGGTACGATAAGGAAAGAAGGATTCATACTTTAAATTGCTCACGTTGGTCACCTTGTTATTTTAGTTCAAAAAATTCCTCCGGCGTTAGCTTTCTACCTCCTACATTTTTTAAAAAACTACTTACTTCTTCCCATGTAGCGCCGGAAGATTCAATTTCTTCATAAGTAATTATAGTGAAATTATTCTGCGCAAAGAGCTTAATGTACAAGTTTTTTAACACTTTTTCACCAAAATAACTCCTACTAAATGTTGGTAGATATTGTGTAGTTGACAGAAATAAGTCACCAGGGACTGTTAATTTTTCACACAATAGGTTTCTTATTGCGCCTTCTAAGATTGATTCTGTGCTAAATGTAAGCCCTTTAAGGGACTGTGGTATAATAAGCATGATGCCTCCAAGTATGATTTTATTTAGTGTGCCAATCAGCAACTGTTGAAGAAGCCCACGAGTAAGGTTTGACCTTTGCAGTAAATCCCGATCCTCGTATCCATCCTCTAACAAACTCAACAAACTTGCTAGTAGCAGAGCGCTTTGATGTACCCACGTCGGCGTGAATCTCAATAGCTGCTTCTGGAAATCTATCTAGCAATAACATTGCAACGTCTATAGAGTGATTCACCTCCTTGGTGATTTTATGTTTTAAATTCTTAGACTCCGGGGATGTGTCCCGGAGTTTGGTATAAAAGTATCTTGCGACTTTCATATCACAGTCATGTAGGCAGATTGCTGTGGCATAGACACACTTGTGAGTAAACAGCATACTATCTGTTCCTACATAAATTGTCCCACCCAAGTCGACGTAATTAGTTATTGACTTGATAACGTCTTGGAACTCGTATTCCTTTCCGTCGCTATCAAACCAAGCTTCATACATCGCACACCTAACTATTTAATGATCGATAAATTACCGTCACGTTTTAAGTATTCAACTGCCGCTACTCTTTGCCTTAATTCTGATGTTGAATACCCGTGATCTCTACTATTATAAACAACAGGTATGCCTATATCATCACCAGTAAATCTTTTTTCCTTCCAGTCTGCTCCAATTATACGAACATCAATGATTTTATTTTTCTTTAATTCTGTGAGAAGACTATATAAATCTTCCTCAGTGTCATAAGTAACAATCTCATCAACCCATTTTATTGACTTAACCATTATCTTTCGCTCTTCGTAAGATTGAACCGGCTTATTCTTTGAGGCTCTATCAATAGTAGGATCTGATTGGACACCAACAATCAACCAGTCGCAATGCTCTTTACATTCCTCAAGCATTAATGCATGTCCGGCATGTAGTAAATCAAATGCACCGCAAGTAAAGCCTATCTTTACAGCAGGTCTAAATAAATTAAATACAGGGCTTGACCGGTCAATGAACATGTTTAAATTATACTTCATAGTAAGATCTTGTACACTTTTAATTAAGTTTCGTACTTACTCAGCTTTTCCTCTCCGCCTTTAGCGCCAGTTCTTCGAGCAGTTCTGTTCATTTTTCGTTGTTGAATCTTCTTTTTAATATTTTCTCTTCTTTGCTTACGTCTATTTTTTGACGCGTCCCAGCGACCCTTGACCCAATTACGCATACCTTTTTTAACTTCTTCCTCAGGAATGTCTTCTGCAGTTAATGATCTGGATACTTCTTTTGCTTTCTTTAGACTAGCATCGTATATATCGTTTGCAAACATTATTACATTCATCAAAGAACTAGGTGATAAGTATTTTTTACCTGCACCGTCTTCTTCATCTCTTATCTTTGCACCTGATTCAGATGAATTAAAAGATTTGTACCACTTTACGTAATCATCATAAGAAGGCGTCATAGTTGGAGTAAAACCTAAGAAATTCATGAACTCTAGAAAAGCTTGATTTGTAACTGCATTGTCACGAATATCAGGATTATCTTTGTCTTCAAGAAATCTAGACAAAACTTTAACATAATCATCTACAAAGCTTTGGACGTCCTCTTCGGGAATGTCTGTGTTTTCTGCTGTATACGGAACATACTCTTCCCAACTAGTAGCTCGTTTACCTTCACTAAGCATTGACGTATTTAACACGCTTCTTATAATTCTTCTTATCTGATTTTCTGTGATTTTCACGTTTAATCCTCCACATCTAATTATATCTATTAATTATCATCGATAAATTGATTTTTACTGATTATAATTCTTTAGTCTTACATTTCCGTCTTTGATCAATACATATGACTCATGATCGATCCAGTCACCTGTGTTAACATATGTTTTAATATTGCCTTTGTGATCAACCCAGATTAGTGCTTCTGGTTTATGTGTATGTCCCATAATAAAAACATCGACATCATCATTCCACTGTGAAATGTCCCAGATACGTTTTAGCTTCCTCTTTTTCCACCTGACATATAATAAGGCCAGATTGTACTTAAAGGTACGTTCAATCCAATCCTGGAATACAGAAAAGATATTCATGAAATAACGCCAATGCACAATACCATTTTGATACTTGTCACCGTGTTCTATTCTAAATTTTCTGCCTGCATAATCAAATTCATATGACTCCACAAATTCTATGCAGTCTAATCTTTCACCAACAAAAGACTCAAGAACAAAGTCGTGATTACCGATAATGTAAATGACTCGACACCCTTTTGATTTTATAATGTTAAAGATCTCAAGCGTGTCTTTGGTGAATGTTGGTATCTTGATAAAGTCAATAACATCACCTGCAAGAATGAGCTCATCACAATCAACTTCATTAAGTAGTTCACAAATACGACTTTCTCTAGAATATGCAGAGCCTAGATGTAAATCTGATATTACTAGTCGAACTAAGTCATCTTTCATCTATTTCATCAACCTTCCTTGATATCTTGTTATTTTCACTGTATCTTCTTTATACTTTAGTATTTGCTGTATTCTGGATTATGACTTTTAAACCATTTACGAGTTTCATGAAACATGATCAAGTAATTATCATCATCGTAAAATATCCAACCCTCGGCGCTTAAGTGTTCCAGCGCTTCGATCACTCCAGGTTTTAAATCCACGCCTTTTAATGTAGTCTGTAATTGATCGAATGTATGATCATAAAGATCTTCATCATCAGCTTCAATCATTCCCATTATATTCTCCAAATAATGTACAATAATCATGCTATGTAAAGGATATGTGTATAAGAAGAATTCATCTAATAGCTTCTCATCTGCAACTGTATTGTATAAACCATGATGATAAGCATGTGCGTCAAAATAATATGCTATAGCTGCTTCAAAAATCTCTACAAAATCATCTGGTAAATCAGTTAAATTTTGTTTTAACCAAGGTTCAAAAGTATCAGCGAGTACCATATGTTCTGCTCTGTTTCTATTAAATTCTCTTTCATAGTCTGTCGTGGCCGTATATCCTTCTATGTCTGTATCAATTGTACCGTACTTGTTGGGATATATCGTAGACAAAAAGTTCAGTGCTTGATTTATGGATTTCTCATCATCAGTTCTTAAGATGGCTTTAATCCTCTCATCAACATCATCATCTTCTATTATCTGTTGAATGACTGCAGCACTAGGTGTGATCATTGTCTCCACTATTAATCTTCTTAATTGTTTTCTTGTTATTTTCATTACATTAATCTACCTTGAAAATCTTGTTTTCTTAATTGTTCTGCATATTTAACTGAGCTGACATATCTTTCTCTAAACTTTTGCTTAAATATATCTTTAACAATTCCCTGAAGTCCATGAACACTGTCATCAACTGCAAGTAAATTACTAACAAAATCTTCCATTTCTTCTGGTTCACTTGACGTTGTTTGTGATCCTTTATATTTCCCTATCCTGAATTTTGCAGGTATATCAGACGTAAATCTATGTAATCCTTTCTTTGATTCCTTACTAATATCGTCAAGCACTTGTTGCATATAACCATTCCTGTCAAATAGCTCATTAGCAAATTCATCAAGCATAGCCTCGTGTATCTCCACTTCAGACTTTTCATTAGGATCATATGATGATTTGTCATTGAGTAACTGTTGAGCATTAGAAATAGTTTTATGTGATGATAAAGAAACTCTTAATCTATCTAACACTATAGGGTCTAATATATTTGACACAGATTTTAAAACCAGTCTTTGAAAATCAGGCATGTGAACTCTAACATCCAGAGCGCCCCTGTCATAGTTGATTACATCTCTTGTATAGTCCGGACCTTCATACTCAACACCTGATGCTAGCGAAGATCCTTGTGTAAGATCTGCTTTGCTACCGTAAGGCGCATCAATGAATTTCCTTTTTATAGTATCCATGAATTTTTGACCTTTTGTCCCGGGAATAAAAGGTTTTGTACGAGTCTCTGTTATTGCCTCGTTTATTAATCTTCTTAACTGCTTTCTCGTGATTCTCATAAAAAAACTCCTCCGATATAATTATACAGCAGGAGTTAACTTTATATACAAAGAACAACAATTGTATTTCTTTTAAATTATGTAGGATATTTATTAGGAAGGAGCAACAATGAACAAGAACTTAATTCTCGAAATGGTAGAAAATAGCTTTGTTTTTCTATACAAGGATAATAATAAACATAATTATAGACTGTGTTGTATTGCAAACAGAACATTTTTAGATGAACCGGATGTCAACAAGGTTGTTAGTTTTGCTTCGATAAGCAAACATGATCCAAATCACCCTAAGAAACCTTGTTACGGATCTTGGGAAATCGATCTTGCCGGCGCAGATCGTGGAACAGGCATGGAGCTTTTAATTGAATTAATGTCAATGCCCGACGTTGAATATGTAATGTGTGATAGAGAAAGTTTATCAGACGATGCACAAATTGCATGGCAAAGAATTGCTAATGGAATGAAAAGCAATACAGTCAAACTTGATAACTACATGAACCCACAAACGCCTGAAGAGGAAGATGACTGTATGACGTATGAACTTAAATTTGGATTAGATAATCCATTCGACTACGTTATTAAAGTCCCACCTATCACAGGTCAATTACAGCATGTCAATATCAACGAGTATTTTGCTGACGATCCTAAGAAACGAGGATTAGCAGATGGACAGATGCGTAAAAAATTCAATCAAGCATTTGCTGCAATGGTCAAGAGGGGTTAATATTCAACTTGACTTGATGGATCTTTTTTTTTACGTTGCTGCGATATTAACTCATCCATGGCGAACATTACTTTTCTACGATCCTTTGCTCCAATACCAGGCATTGTGTTGGATTGAACCCACATTGGATCGAAAATGTAAAGATCCATTTGATTCAAATAAAGCTTTATTGCCATGCCTTGTGAAACAACCTCATCGCAAAGTTCTTTGATTTGCGTTGCATATCCACCAATTTGACTAGGGTGTGCATCTGTATACCCTTCATGCTTCATGTCGTCATATGAAGAAGCCTTGCGTGCATTGTGATAATACGCCTTAAGTTTAAGCAAGTATGAAGCAATATCAGAGTTTGGTCTTGTTCCGTAACTATAACTCGAGTCAATCCTGTCTGGGCTGAGTGTGGGTGCTGTGTACCATTGTTTATCTCCTGGGACAACCCTCATAATCTTTTTCACATTTTCAAACTCTGCTTCTGTGATTTGGCCATCTTCAAATACTTGTTGCATATTTTTTAATGAAGCTTCGCCGCCTGCATCATATCTTTGTGCAAATTCAACTACTGACGCTATTAACTCATCTTTCACACCGGTGTCAATATTATCTAACATGGCTTGATCGACAAATTCTCCTCCTAGCGATTCTTTATCTGCAAGTGTCATTGCAAGACTAGCTACCTGTTCCCAATTCTCCCTATCTTCCATGTCTATGTCTAACAACTTTTTTGCATGTTTTGTAGATATCAAACCATTAGCAGCAAGTTGAGTTATAACTTCATTACGATACTGCTGCGGATTCTTTTCAATATCAAAGTAAACTTCTTCATACTTTGATGATTCCATTATTAAATATCTCAACTGCGATCTAGTTAATTTTATCATTTTAATTTCTCTCCAAAACAATTAAGTTATCATATCCAAATTCTTCAACCTTATCACCAGTCATAACTTTCGCTCTTTTTATTCCCCACGGTGGATCAATTATCTCACGAACTATGCCTGATGTCTCTCGAATTTTACCTGATGAATATTCTGTCTTGCTATGCAATACTAAATCCCCTATGATTGGCTTTGTTATCAATGAATCAGGTGTTATTTCTTCTAATCGAATTCTCGTGCAACGTTTTTTTGGAACACAGAAAATACAGTCACTAAATGAATATTTTGCTTTTTTAGGCGCCACCATTAGATCAAACTTGCCGACAACATGAACAGTACCAATTATAATACTCTCCATGCATGTTCCATCCTTGCCTATTTTATGACTAGGAATAGCAACTTTGTCACCTTTTTTAAAGTCATCCAATGCACATACCGCCTTTGGATATAACTATCTTCTTAAAAACGTTATGTTAAGAAATCTTTTCTATACTTTGGGCCTATGTGTCTATTCATGCACGCTAAATTTTACCAAGTACATCCATCTTTATCCTTACGCCTCCAACAGTTTCTGATTCATTAGATATTAGTGGCATTGATATAACTTTTCCACACATCAATACATCATATTTATTTTGTTGTATAGGTTCAGAATCATTGAAATATGCTGATAGCGGATAACCTCGTTGTTCATTTCTCAAACTATCATATTTGTGGCGCTTAAGAACTAGACACACAACATCTTTCGGCCTAATCATAAATGATGCATCATTATACACGTGTGATATCTGTATTAAATCACCTGGATTATATACTTTGCGCATTAATACTCCTGTTGTATTGGAGATTATAGGAGGCGAAACATTACTTTACATGTTAATTTAAATTATGTACCCATCGCTTTTGAATGTGGCCCAAAGTTAACATAACCTACATTTCCAATAAGCGACTTAAATATACTGTCCATTTTTAATTTATATTTGGCCATAGTCATTGCATCAATTTCACCGCTATCAATTGCATCTTGGACGGGTGGGGGTAATTCCCCATAAATAAAGTAGTAAGCAATAATCGATGCCCCTACGTCAAAGTCAAAAGGATTCGCTGTAAAATTAGTGTCGACAAAAAATTTCTGCAATCTTGAATTTAAATCTATATTTCTTCCTGCTTCACCGACTGCACCGAGTTTCATTGCAGTCTCAAAACCTGCTCCTGTATTAAATGATGCGCCTCTTTTCTTACCCCCAGATAGAAGTGTTATAAAAAGATCAGCCATGGCTTCTAACTTTGTTCCATAAGCAGAAAAATTTAAGGCATGACCGATTGTATCATGCAACACCCAAGGTACAGAAAAAATAAAACCTTCATTATCTTTATCTTCACGCTGAACAACAACATTAAATGAGTCTGACTTGTATTGTTTTCGCAAATCTTCCAGCATTTTACTCTGCCCTTTTAATGATGAAGCCATTGACTGAAATCCTCTAGATAGCATCCCAGTATCAATATCTGTCTCAAAAAGATCAGGAGTAAATGTAATCACATAGTTCGCCAAAGGTTTTAGAATTTGTTCAGGTACAACAATAATGTTGACATCGATGGCCGAATCTTTTAATAGTTTTTCAATTTCTTCTGATTCTTTAAGCCCTTGTGCTATAACACCGTAATACTCTTCGTCTGTGGGCCCACCTTCTTTAAAGTCTAAACCGCCTTCAGGATTTTCAACACCTGTGGTCATGCCTGTTAATGCCATTTCTCTAATTAAGTGTCTTAATTGCTTTCTTGTTAATTTCATTTCACCATACCTTCTCAATATAAGTATTTAATAATTTTTAATTTTTTTTAATAATTTTCTATTTACTTTCGATATTTCTTCCAAAGACTCAAGTATCAAAAAACTATTTGGATATCTCTCTTGGACATCTTTCATTTTATATCTAGCAGCGTCTGTCCAGTAACCCTTGACCTCTATGTACAGTTTAAATTCAGGTAGATAAAAATCAGGAATGTAATTCTTATTTCTGCCTTTTTCATTCTGGTACTTTATCTTTATAGATTCGTCACGATCCCATCGGATCTTCAATTTGTCAAGGCGTTTAGCCATGGCCACTTCCCATGTACTATCCATCTCTACGATTGTACCGTCTTTCTTTTTGTACTTGGAGCTTTTACTCCAAAGTCTTTTTTTTCTTTTTGTTCTTCTTGCCATTTTCTTTCTTTACTACTTGAATTAAATAACATTATAAACATGCTTGATGTCATATTATGTATCATTGTTTTTACCTACAATTGGTAGTTGCGTACGCTTTTTCTTATAATCCCAACAACAACGTTGGTTATAAACAATTGATTCATACTTTTTAATTTCACCTTCAAAGTACTTAATCATTCGCTTGCATGCTGCGATTGCTTCTAAGTGTGGGTTACTCATCAATAAATCCCTCTTAATATCCAAACAGCTGTTTGCGTGTTATTTTAGGTCCGGACCATTTCAATTCTTTCCACCCGCGCTCACCGGCATTTGGTTCTCCGGCAGGTATAGTTTGTCTAGCTGAAGGGTGTACATGCCACGTATAACCAAAATTCCAGCCATGACGTTCTATAAGTTCATAACCTGTTTCACCTAGTTCATATCCATCACCTGCTTCTACTATGTAATCATAATTAATTAGCTTGTCGACTGCTTGGTAAAATATAATCTTTTCAAGTTCATCAAACGCATCTTCGAAACCATCAAATCTGTCGCGCACTTGAAGTTTATAATACATTTTGAAAAATTTAACTCGATCTTCTTCTGAAAACGCATCTGTTAAACCAATATAGCTTGGTATATCGTCCGTTCCAATTCTTGAATTAGCTCCCGGACCAGAAGATATAGTATCAACATCTGCTTCGCAGATAAAATTAAATATTCCAGTTGCCAAATTATCTACGAGATCATCTTTCATAATGAATTCTCTTAACGGAGGTGGAATCTCATTAAATAACTGACGTTGTTCATTGTCTTCGCGTTGTTGCCGCTTCCATTCATCACTGGGTCTATCGCCGCTATCAGTTACCGTTCCCCACAAATTTGCAAACTGTGTTAAAGTGACTAGATCATGTTCTCTAAACCATGAAATTGGATCTTCATACTTTCTAGTTTGCTCATATTCTTCGTTTGATCCAAAAGATCTACCGTAACCCGGTCGAGGAGGTTGATAGTTTTCTGGAGGTTGGATATTAAATTTTTTCCTTAGGAAATCAGCAAATGGCTCATCCATGTTTTCCTGATCCCAAATCGCTTCGTCTGTCTTTGCTACGATCCCATCTTCATCTGCTATGTATTCTGTTGATTCTGCAAGTACTTCAAGTATTAGATTTCTTATTTTTCTTCTTGTAAGCTTCATTTTATCCCTTAACAACTATTATTTAATATAATTATAAGTATGATATACAAAGAACTAAAATAATGCTCAAAGCTAAACCAAAGAGCATTTTAAGAAAATCTTTAACCAACATTGGGAATATCTTCTTTATCTTCTTGCCTTCGTTAAACCTTCTGTAAATTGCTATTTCTCTTCCACAGAGCAGCCCTACAAATACCCATGTTGTGCTCATTGGTATATCATTGTACGTTTTAAAGTACCAAAGTATAAGAGCATACACAAAATCTATGATTGTTGCAGATCTAACAAATTTTGTACCGCTTTTTGACAAAACAATATCTTGTATTTTTCCACCTTGTGCGTAGAATAATTGTCCTAGTCCTACAACAAGTATTAGCATGAATGATAAAAACAATCCTAAACTTAAGTCAGTGCCACGAGGTAAATAGACAGAAACATTGGCAATATCATGTGCTAGCCATTGATGCCATAAGAAGCCTGTTGCAATCCATTGTGCAACTTTCCATCCTTTCTTCTGGCTGTCGGGTACAGATTCTTTTTCATTTAAAAAGTATGACAAACCATGCCATAATAAATAAGCAACAACTGCTGCTAGTGCATAACCGACAGCAGATTTCATAAGTATCTTCTCTAAAACAAAACTGCTAGAAAAAACGCTAAGAGTAAGAATCGTAGTACTAACGGGAATCCCGACTCTAGTTAAACAAACTAAAAGAAGGGGTGCTAGTCCATGATACCATTGAAAAGTCTGAGGTAGAGGAATGGTATTCAGCCTGCCTTGCGCAATATCTCCTGAAGCCCATGCGTAAGTAAGTGTACCAATCATTATTGATGACATTGCAATCCACTTCTTCCACCACACGACATCTTTGTTTGATGATATAAACGTACCTAGTGTTTGTGCACTATCATTAGCAATAACTGCATACGCTGCCATTACAAATCCGGATATACCGAACAACAAAGATACTGTCATTTATATACCTGATAACAATAAAATTGCTGATGTACCCGATGTAATAATTGAAGTACGAATATGTTCATCTGATCTATCTGTATTTGTATTTTCACAATTCATTTCACATATAACGTCTGTAGGAAATTCAAAATCACAATGATCTGCACCATCAACTTTTATAATATAAAATTCATCCATCATTTCAAAAAGGTCTAGACCATTATTTTCTGAATTACACGAGGATGATTCTCCGTGTATGTAAAATCCAATCCCATGTATTGTATTTGCGTATTGTTGTCCTATAAAGTCTGGTACACCTGGAACGTTTTCTGTATCAGTTGTATCCAATCCCAAAACTCCTGAAGCATTTTCGTCCATGCTAGAAGCAATAATAGCTGCCAAGCCTCCTGCTGAATGGCCGGCATAAATAATATTAGATGATCCGTGTAATTCACCTAGCTCTTTCATGTTTTGACCATTCATCTCATGATCTACGCCTGCAAAAATATTATAGTGACACAATGAAGGCAATAAGACTTCGATCCCCCAAGAAGAAAGATGTTCAGCCCAACCAGTCATTGTATCAGGACCACGTGCAAATCCATGCCCTAGAATGACAACAGGTGGGTTTGAATGACCGATCGGTGAGTATACACTGTAATTCATATTAGAACAGTTTGTCACAGAAGCTGTATTGCTTTCTATTGTTATTTCATACTCTCCAGGTTGATTATAGTCTTCAGACGTTTCGTTATTTCCTGTGTCTTCTATAATTAATTCTGCAGATGAGCTATCTTGTGCTGTAACAACCTCCGGTGATGTTAAATTGGCTGTGCAGCCAAGCATTGTCATAATTAGATAGTTTATCATTGTATTGCTCCTGTTGCATCTAGTCCGGCAAGTATACCGTCTATAGTCCAAAATGATGTGTATATTTCTGTATTAGCGACCCAAGTCCATCCCATATCAATGTACCACCGATTATTCCAGCTTTTAGTTCTAATAGTTTGATATGACAAAGTAATCGTAGTATCTTGACCAAATGCACCATCGACCCAGTTGCCAAAGAAAAATCCATTAAGAATAGCTTCTGCGTCTGTATCATAATAGTACTTAAGATCTTCAATAAAATCAGGTGTAATTTCAATCATTAGTTCCCCAAGCACAAAATAATCATCCTTGTGATCTTCTGTTGTGTCAATAGCAACTAATGAATAAGGTAAGTCTAATGTCAAATGAGCAACCATCGCATTGATAACTGCTCTTGTTCTAGAAACATCATCTTGGTCAGCAAGATAATAGTAGTGTGCCCATGCATAAGAAGGTTCTTCGCCCTTCAATACTAATCGTAAATTATTTAGATATCTAGAAGCAAAATCAATGACAATGCTTTTAGCCCAATCTGTATCTTCTATTTCTCCTCTTTCTATTGCCTCTATTATTCTATTTGTTATGTGACGATAAGTTGTCGGAAACATTCCCCAAGGATCACCACACCCTTCAAATAGTGTCGCAATATTATCTATTCTATTATATATTGTATAAATACTTTCTTCATCTGTCAATTCAGTCTGTATTATCATTTTATTAACAGCTGTCGACGATATTAGTTCATCATTACATAATAGTTCAATATTATTAACACTATTATATTCCTGATATTGTATTATCTCTTCTTTTAAAATAGCTTTATCATATTCTAAATATTCATTATTTTCTTTTATAATGTCTTTATTACATGCTAGCATTATGTATGCTAAATAATTTATCATTTATATCACCTCTTTTGTTTTAGCTTGGCAATATTATAACATGTAAATAGCATGTTTACAAATTTAAAATGGTGGACCCGGCGAGAGTCGAACTCGCGTCCGCAATAGTCTTAGTTTAAGTCATTCACAACTATGGGCAGTTATATCGTCAACTGCCAAACTATTCTAATCTTTTTTAACCTTATTATTAGACATCCCAAAGCAACCTGTTTTATTATTTTCGATGTTACAGATATCACACACCTATCTAAGATTGGACTGATGGTTCTCAGAAACCACCTGAATTATGCAGCTAAAGCTACTGATTCAAAGTGCGAATTATTATTTGCAATTATTGTTTTTGAACTGTTAAGGCCGTGTCTTGCCTAGTTGCACTCTCCCCTTGATTCTACCCCGTCGATACCATTACGGGCCCATTATTTTAAAGAACATTATATTATACAGAATTGTATGCTTTTGTACAAAATATTGTACATTATAAATTATCTATCTTCTTTTTTATTTTCTTTCTAAGTATAATTAACTTTTTGAGTTTATAATAACGATCACAATGTTCAATTTCTTCTTCAACCATTTCTAACTGTTACAGTAGATGGTGTTTCTTAATACTATTGATATAGCCTACATAACACATCAATATGCCTGTGATTAACAACATCATTACTGTAAGTATGACAAATTCCATTTCTTTTAACTCTTTTACAGCATAATTATTCACAGTAAAACTTAAATTTACAGGAGAAATTATGGGAAGAATAAGAAATATGGGAACATCGACAATGCGATTCAATGAGGGCATTGTTGTAAGTGGTTCTATAGATACAAGTTACGCATCACAAGACGGTGTAGCTATAGTCTGTACTGGATCTGTTGAAATTTCAGGGAACAGCACTAATGATGAAGTTTTAAGGGTCATTACTAATAGTCAACAAAAAGACATTGTTTTTGTCACACAAGGGTCTTCGGGCACTAGTGCAGAGGCAGCATTATTAAATGGTGATGGATCTGAAGGTTTGAGCATAAGTGACGGGTCTCTGCCACAAGACGGTTCATCTTTTACATTACACGATGGTTCGTCTTTTGAATATTTTATAAAGTCTGACATAGTATCTCAAGGTCCCAATACTACAAAAAAGATTTTTATTAAAGTGTCTACAGACTTTTCAACAATGCGTAGTAGAATAATTGGAGCTATTAACGGTACAGGCGTTACTATTTTTGACGGCTTTAATGGTGGGTCAGCTGAGGTTAGATATAACAGCAACACTGCACCGTTTTCCCGAGCAGCTATTACGGCACTAGAAAACGGTGCATTTAGTGGAGGAATTAATCTTACAGCAAACACAGCAGGGACTGCGGGTAATAGTTTTATTTTTAAAACAAATTTTTCACAGCTTACAAACGACTCCCCTTTAAATCAAAACCAAAGTTTTTCCGGCGGTACAAGTGGTGCGTCTAGTGTTTCGCAGGTAGTTAAAGGGTCAGTATACTTAGACACTTCTGCCGATTTAAACATTAGTGGATCTTTAAGCACAGTTTTAGTTGCAGGTACTGGTGACTTTGTTCTATTTCCTAGCAACAGTGTTGGAATTGGTACAACATCACCAACAACAGCATTACAAGTTGCAGGAGAAATAACTGTCGATGATTCAACAACAGAAGGGAGTTCAATCATTTATGGTGATGGAAAAATTCACCTACAGCATGCCAGGGATTTAGTTTACTCTGAGCCTGCAATAAAATTCGAAAGATCTCGAGGAACCCAAAGTTCTCCGGCTGTATCACAGCTCGATGATGATTTAGGATCGATTAGTTGGACTTCTTGGGATGGCGTTGATACTTATAGAACTGCTGCACAAATACAGGCAGAAGCTGATGCTGCTCATGGTGGTGGGCAAGATACTCCGGCAAGGCTAGTTTTTAGAACAGCCGCAGATGGAACGAGCACATTAACTGATCGTATGACAATTAAAAGCACGGGTAAGGTGGGTATTGGAACAGAAACACCAGATACAGCCCTGCATGTAAAAGGAACAGGTATAACAAACGACAGTACTGACAATGCTGTATCTTTTATTGATATGTATCGCATGGACGATGCTGTCAATATCAACGACGAAGTCATGCAAATAAGAATTGGCGCGAAAAATATTGACGGTTCGGGAGCGGCTTATGGTGGGCAAATCATAGCAAAGTCTGCTGGAAACTGGGATAGTGTCACACATAGTCCAACAAACTTTCTAGTTAATCTGTCATCAAATACTGACTTGTTAACTACTAGGCTATTTGTTAGCGCTTCTGGTGAAACAGGAATTGGAACATTAACACCCGATTCCAAATTGCATATTTATAATTCAACAAGTGCTAATGTTAAATTACAAACAGGAGGTGACAGTACTCTTATAATTGACTCCGGTAATGGTTCTAATTCTGTAATTAGCTTAAAACGAAACGATTCAAATAAATGGAATATATTAAATAATAGTTCTAATGACAATCTCAACATTAATAGCAATTCAGGGACTGCAATAACAATAGAGCAAGACGGTGATGTAGGCATCGGATCCGGAACTCCTATAGCTAAACTCGACGTTGCGGGTAAAATAGCTATCACAGCAGAGGCTTCAACACCTTCGCAACCCGCGGATGGTCAAGGTTATGTTTATTCTAAAAATGACGGTAAGTTATATTGGCGATCGCATGACTTAAGTGAAGTAGATTTAACATCTGGCGCTAATGCAGTAGGTTCGACGCAACAAATTATGTTTAACAATTCTGGAAATTTTGCAGGTGACAACAGTTTAAAGTTCAATATTTCAAATTCTAGGCTAAGCTTGGGAGGATTAGAGCTAGCAAACAGGTTTACTATTTATGAATCAGCTAATAATAGTGTAGAAAATGGCGATGGTGATCCAAGTAATTATGGAATAGTAATTTGTGCAACAGACACAGCTAATACGGGAAGTTCAGGAATAGGATTCAGCAGAGATAGTGGTAACAATATTGGAGGCGCTATATACTTCACAGCTACTGATGCTAATTCAAAAGGACAGCTCAGATTTGCAACAAAAAGAAACAACTCAAATGGTATTACGCCGGCTGTAAGAATGAGAATACAAGCCAGAGGAGCTGTTGAATTACTTGGTGATTCCATTGACTTTGCACCGACACAGTTGGATGTAGCTTCCGGTACAGGTAACGGATGGTTTACTGTTGGGTATAGGGATTGTTCTACTGAATGTTTAGCGTTCGATCCTAACACCATTCAAGCTAAAGCAGAAACGTCAGGTGACGGTGCAAAGCTTTTTATTAACTCATTCGGTGGAGACGTAAGTATATCAGCTACAAACTCCGGTAAAGTTGGTATTGGTGATTCCACACCCTCTTCAAAGCTTCATGTTGCAACTGATGAAGCTAATCAATATGTTGCAAGATTTTTTAATGATGGGAACAACTCCAACAGATACGGTATTAGAATTAGTGCAGGGCAAGATTCAGGAAGTGGCACTTTGATACAATTTGCTGACGGGGATTCAAATATTGGATCAATAACTTTTAGTGACGGCACAGTTAGTTACGGTAACTTTACTGGGATGCACTTAGGTAACTTAAGAGAAAATGAAAGCACAGTAAATTATGAGACAGGTGATATATTAATTTTAAGCTCAAGTACAATTCCTGTTAACAGTAATCAACCAGAATATTTGGTTACCAAATCAGATAAGTCAATGCAAAAATCTGTTTTTGGGGTTTACGGCGGAAGCGGCGATCACTTGCCTGACCCTAGTGACGCAATAATTTACTCACTCGGTGACGGCGTAATTAAAGTCAATAGTGAGGGTGGAAACATAGAGATAGGTGACTACATTTGCAGTTCAAATACTCCAGGCATTGGAATGAAACAGAGCGACGATATCTTAAGAAATTATACTGTTGCTAAAGCTAGTCAAAACGTAGACTGGTCTATAGAATCATCAACAACAAAGCTTATTGCTTGCACTTATCACTGTGGTTAGTATACTTCACATATTTTTGTAGCTGCTAGCTCTGCATTCTCATAAATAAAGTCACCTATAAAATAGCCTACTGTAAATGATAACCCAAAAAAGAAAACTAGTTTTAAGCGATCAGGTATATTATCTACTATAAATTTTTCTATTCTTTTCTCTAGTAGTCTAATCATATTCTTTCCTATGGTATCCAGAATTTATCACCCATAAATTCTGTGATTGGATGCATAATATGTCCCGGAGCATCTATGTGTGTATACCCAAATGCATGACCCATTTCATGTGTCAATAAATTCTTGATCGTGTAATTTCCAGATTTAATATAAATATTTGCGCTAATCATCCCTGTTACAATCGATGCTTTTCTTGAGGTTAAACCTAGTGTTGCAGGACTATTGAAAAAATCATCACGTGCTTCGAATATTTTGATTACTCCCGGTTCCTGCTTATATTTTTTTTTACATAGTGACTTTATAGGTGTGTGTTGGATAAATAAAATTTTCTCTCCTTTATCCTTCCAGTATTCAACAGCTTTCTCAATATAGACCGGATGAAGTCTTTCACCGTAACAATTGAGAACAAATGGTGGGTTATTCCATCCCCATGGTTTAATTGTAGAAGCTTCATAATAAGTAATGAAAAGCTTTCCTATTATAATACCAGTAATTAAACTAATGCATAACCCTAAAATTATTCTTGATTTTTTAAGTGTTATGCTTTTAGATGTTAACATTTTATTCTAAACCAAGCGCTGCTTCTCTTAATGCATCTTCATTATATCCCCTCATGTAACCTTGGACTTTACCATTAGAGTCTATTAAATAAAACGTTGGCCATGAATCTAAATATAATTTTGTTTCGAGGTCGGTAGGATCATTGCTGATTATTTCTCTAGAGCTTCCCCAAACTGGACACGATGTTATCCCCAAAGATTCTTTCCATCCTTCTATGTCATTTGTTTCGGGAATGTTTCCTTGGCCGTCTTCTATAAGAATAGTAAGGAAATTTATGTCGTCAAATTCATCCGATGTAGCCTGCATATGTCGACCTGCTAATTGACATGGGCCACACCACATTGCACTTATGTCTAAGATTATAGGCTTACCATATAAATCTGATAAAAATGCATCTTCACCTATCTCATTTATTGCATCAAAGTCACATATTGTGTGATCTTTAAGTGTTGAACACTTCTGAACCTCAGGAACATGTGTTAATTGATCTGCTGGAGGAGGTGCAACATCAACACATCCCAAAAATAAACCTAATATATAGCCCATAAAGCCTCCTGTTTGTACGATAATTAACTTTTATAACTCTTATAATTAATATATATAGCCTACAAATTAAAGTTTAGCCATGTTCATCCTGTAAGCTTTTAGCAACCCCATAATGCGTATTCTATTCTAATCGTCTCACCCGACTCAGGGACATAAGAAGCTTCGAAAACAATTTGATTTGTAGGTGGGTCATAACTCCATCCTTCTTCTAATTCTTGCCCATCAACATAGACGCTGATTGTTTCCTCTACGGGGTCGAGTTCTGATAGTGTGAATCTAGATCTGGCAATTACTTGATTACCTAGTGACTGCAATTGTGATCCCCAGTCAGATGCACAAATAGAATACCACGTACCGCCATAATAATCAACTAAATCCCAGTAACCAGAACCATATTGAATATTTCTCCAGTTATAAGAGCAACCCGTAGGAGGATCTCCGATAACAGCGAATGGCATGAAATTACCTTGTTTTAAAGAATCAAAAAATGAAGTATAAGAACTCCAAGTTGGAGTACTCCAGTCTTTCTCATCTGATACATAGATCAATACAAGATAGGCATCTTCTCTAAAGAATGTACTACCTAATCCTAGTTTACTTGGACTAGACAATGCATCAACAGACATCTGAATTCCTCTCTCCATACCTGACCCGGATATTCCTATACCTGATATTATTGCCGATGCCTCAGCTGCAGGATCAATTGTCATGCTATCAATTATTTGTCCTTGAGCATAATCCCTGTCTGTAGTAATAAATGCCATATGATAATCAGCACTTGCTGCAATAAATGCATTCATGAAATTATTAATCTGACTTGAAAGCATTGTTTGAAATGGATGCATTGAACCACTATTGTCAATCACCCAAATTATATCAAGTACTGGTGTCTCTTCTTGTTCCCAAGAATCGATAAACCACTCTTCTATAACACCTTCACCGTATTGTTGTATCTCATAAGAAGCACTCGTAGGATCATTACTTGTTAATGTAAGACGTGAATCATCTGCGCCAATGTCTCTAGGCTTGTAATTGACATCAACTTCATATATTTCTCCCGGAACGAGTGTCCATGGAAACATTGGTAAATTTCCATAATCAATAAACAATTCTTGCGGCAGTGATGTAAGCTGAGTTATATCTTCAATGACAAGATCAAGATTACCGAGATTCATAAAAATTATCTTGTCTTCACTATCACAACCTATAAAAAGCTTTCCCATGTCTAACTCGTCAGGAATTACTTTAAGTACAGGTGCGTCACCCCATCCTTGTATGCTTACATCAATATGACTAGTTTCCTGATCATTTGATATAATTGTCAATGATGCAGGATTATCTTCATAAGTTGCAGGTTCGTAGGTGATTGATATATCAATGATTTGTTCGGGTTCAAGAAACTCTACTTCATCATACTCTAATGTGTATCTTCCATCTAAATCATCAAGTATAAATTCATCTAAAAAAAGATCAGAGTTACCAGCATTTATTACCGTAACTCTGTCAGTTTTTGTTTCTTTCCCTGATAATAGATGTCCAAAGTTTAATTCTGTAGGGTGGACTATGATATCAGGTTTAACTTCTTTAACATAATGTAAGCCGTCATCGCTACAGCCTAGCAAAACAATTAATATTGATATTAAGATTGGCATGCCATTTTACCCCCTTTAAATTACGTATACGGGTAAAGAAGCATTTATCTTATCTATTCAAATTTAACATGCTCTTTTAACAACACATCAATCTTTCTGACTGAATGTTCAATAATATTTGCTACTTCTATCTGCCGAATGATTGCTGTGCGCGGACTAGATTTACCATCAAGCTTATTATGCTCTCTAATTAAATACTCTCTTAATTGGACTAAAATATCTATATCTTCTTTTTTCATTATGCCTCCAGGCTGGGTATTATTTTTTCTTCTAATATTTTTATTGTTTCACTAGGTGACGAAACGCTATAAGCACCCAAGCCAACTTGTTTTATTTTTTCGTAAATTTGCCTATCGTTGCCTGATTCAAAACATCTGTCACCTAAAAAATAACATTCCTCAGGATTGACATGTCTTAAAGCATAAGTTTTATCCCAACCAGTTGGAAATATGTCAAATGACGTCGACCCGCCAAGCTTTATTTCTACCCCGTCAAAAGCAGGATCATTAAAATTGTTAACTAGCGCTTGTTCTCTAATCCCATACTGGCGATCTAGATCTTGCCAAATTTTTCGCTGCTCTTTTGTAGCATTTCGCCCTATTGGGCACCAGTTAATCATCGATCCCCGGCAATCAATAAAGTTACCAGTAAGTGGAAATCGCTTTCCAAAGAGTGCATACCTTAATCTAATCTGGTTTTCAAGTAGCTTATGAATAATTCGGCCGTAACTCTCTGTACCTAGCTCTTCTTCCATCGATGCATCATGCGTTTTTTCATATTTACTACCGCTGTACTCATACATTTTAGTACCGTTGCAAGGTAATATCAAAACGTTATCTGTATTTAAACCTGATATTGTATCCCAAAGCGGACCGCATTGTTCTCTAATATATTTCATATCGGAGCCGGTAACAATGCCGATCTTTGCAATTTTTGATAACTCTGCTAGCTCATAAATCATATTGATATCTATTCTAGATCTTTCTTCAGTAAGTGTTCCATCCATGTCAAATAAAACAGTTTTCATTTTTTACCTCTTACTTTGTTAATTAGCCATGAAGAAGACTGTGGCTTATCATCACCTCCAACACCAAAAAACATTTCAATATTTAGCTTATCGCATAGATCATATTCGGGAATTGTCCCTAGTTTTCTATCACCGCCATTTGCAAATATATCGGGTTTAAGCTCTTGTAAAGTCTTACAAACTGTATTGTCATCATCATCAGCCTCTACAACACTATCTACACCCTTAATTGACATTAATATTTCTGCCCTTTCTTCAAAAGACATAAAAACGTAACCCTTTTTTCTTTTAAGCCATGCATCTGAATTTGCTATTACAACAACTCTTTCTCCAAGTGTTGCTGCCTCAAGTATCATTCTAACATGCCCTACGTGGATTGGATCAAACCCACCAGAAACTGCAACTGTTCTTGTCATAATGCTCCTATCAAATATCATATCATCTCTATTAAATTTTTTTAACTATATCCATATCTAAAACTTCTATTATTTCTCCAAAGCTTAATAAAGTATAAACAAATTTTGGAAACTGTATACCTTGATTGTTACCCTCGAAACACTTTCGTATGTTTTCATCATTACCAAAATGAAACTTTCCAACGACAATACCTATTGCTTCATCATTAGCCCAACGTGGTGCAATATCATATCCAGCTAGCGCAATAGTACTATAGGTAACAAGATCGCCAACGTCACAATTTATCATCAACAACATCTAAGTTTGAAATATGCCAACATACAATCTTACCTCTGTATAACACATCTAAAAATGATGTTTGATCATCAGCTGGAGGAGTCTTTTGCATTGACTTCCTTAGATACATTCCTACTTTTGTTGGATGTTTTTGATCTCGTTGTTTTCTTTCGACCAGCATTCCTGGTTTTATTTTGTTTAGTCGCAGTTTGCGTTTTTGCATTTTTAATTTCTTCTTTTATAAAATACATTTCCACATCTTTAATAGGTGGAGGCTCTACCTTGAGCCCTTCTAACAATATTAACAATTCACTATAGCTCTTAATTTTATTTGCTTCAACTATCGTTTTTGTTGTTAGACTTCTTCGTTGTAGAAAATAATTATAATTAGTCTTCATGATATACTCTAGCCTCTTTGATTTTATCATCTTTAATATTGTTTATCTCAGATTTGATAATTTTTTTAACAATGATTACAACATCCTCACCCCATACAGTCATTACGTTCTGTAAGAGTGCATCAGGGGTGTATGAAGCATTTAGACAATTCATAAACCATTTATTGAATTCATCGACTGCTTCTTGATCCCATTCTAATGCTTCAAGAAGCTCTGTTTGCAAGTTTAAATTTTTAATATGTCTAAATGCTTCCTGATACATTTTAATCTCCACTCATCATTTCTGATATACTTTCTTGAAATCTTGGATCGCATGCAATCTTCTTAAGCTCTTTATCATCTAGCTTAAGTCCATAATGTCTGCATGCATTACCTGCAAGTTTTTTCATAGAGCTTATAAAGACATTTCTAGCTGTAGAGTGATTCATTGTATCACCGCGAGATGTCATGACATCTGATATCTCACTATAGCTCTTGCCTCCTAAATTTGATATTGTTCCGTATCCATTATCTACTTTGTGTCCTTTTGGCATTGACATATTACTTTACCTCGTGTATGTGTTTTGTATCTATAACTTCGTCTATTCCGAATCTTAATCTAAGTACTTGCTCTTCACGCTTTGATAGGGATTGCAAGCTTTGCCTTATTAACTCTCTTAAGTTTTCGTTATCAAGTTTGTCTTCAACAGTTTGTGAATCATCAGGAATAATATCTTTGATTGTTCTAGAAGAATCATCCCCGCCAATCGGTGTATCGATTGATATAATATTTCTTAACTTAAGTGATTGTTTAGCTGCTTCAATGAGATTAACAGATACACCCAATGCTGCAGATATTTCATCATCATCAGGTCGCGCACCAAATTCTTCTACATATTCATCAACCATAACCTTGATTTTCCAACTTAAAGAATTAGCATGTGATGGAATACGCACTGTATTCTTTTGCATACTAACATGACGTGTCACAGCTTGTCTAATCCACCAGCAAGCGTAAGTAGAAAACTTAAAACCACGTCGCCAGTCAAATTTTTCAACTGCGCGCATAAGTCCTATATTAGACTCTTGTATTAAATCTTCCATACTACAACCTGACTTGTGGTATTTTTTAGCAATGCTAATTGCTAATCGTAAGTTAGACTGTATCATTTTATCACGAGCCCAGCTATCACCGGCCTCGATCCTCTTTGCCAATTTGACTTCTTCTGCTTTTGTTAGCAGAGGATATCTTGATACTTCTTTAAAGTATCTTGTTAATATATCACCCATATTATTTTAACTCCTAGTTTTAATTTTTAATTTATAATTTACACTATTATTATAATGCGAGAATACACAATGTGCACGTATTTCATTTTAAAATTTAATTTTTATTTTTTAGATCTTAATTCTATTTCACGTTGAAGATAACACATATCAACCTGCAAATCTTTAATGATTTTGCTGTCTATCTTCTTTCTTATTGATGCATTTAATCGAGCACGTACTTTTAGAAACAATTCTTGTAGTGCTTTATTGTCTAGCTTTTCTAAGTTATTTTCAGTAATTACAAAATTCATGTGGAACTCCCAACTAATAAATTAAAGCCACTTTTAGCAGCTATATTAGTATACTTAGAAAATTAATTTTTTACCATCTTTTTGAATTTTATTTTTATTGTGCATTAAAACTGCAACAGACTTGACACCGGGAAGCGTCTTGATCATACTGCTAAGAGAGCTTAAGCTCTGCATTATATCATCAGACTTAGGTAGATACTTAACACTAATAAAAAGTTGTGCATCACCATCAAAAAACCTTCGAACCTTTGCTTTCTGACCTACTACTGCTATTGTTGGTAGTATTCTGATTCTTGTCATTAAGTCGGGCACATGAGTTTCTCTTTCTAGTTTGAGACTGAGTATAGACTTGTCAAGCTTTTTTTCTAGTTTGTACAAGGATTCAATAACTATATTTTCGATATTATTAGACATGACTATAATTATCTAGCAATTTTAGAAAGTATCTACTTTTTCTTCTATCATTGCAGCTCCGGCTGATAATAACATTGAAGCAACTGACGTTGCATTTTCTATTGCACATCTTACAACCTTATGAGGATCTAGAATGCCTAGTTCAAACATATCTCCAAACCTTGACTGTCTAGCATCATATCCTTGATTGCCTTCTCTGATTCTAACCTGTTCAAAAATTAGGTCTGGTGACTTTCCAGAATTTTGTACAATTTGACGCATAGGCGCATGACAAGCTTTCTTTATGATCTTCAATCCTGCATTGTAGCTCTCATCATCAGAAAAAAGATTCTCAATATTATTAACAGCACGGACCAAAGCAATTCCGCCACCTGGAAGAATGCCTTCATCTAATGCTGCTTTTGTAGCATTAAGTGCATCATCAACCCTGTCTTTACGTTCAATGAGTTCTGCCTCTGTGCTAGCTCCAATTTTAAGAACTGCGATACCTCCAACTAATCTTCTTATTCGATACTCAATGAAACTCTTTTCTTGATCATCAACATCATATTCTTTTAGTCTATCATAAAGTGAATTAACACGATCTTCAATTTTTGTATCTTGTTTACCATTGCCGACAAATAGTGTCAAAGCACGCTTAACAATGACACGCTTACAAACTCCAAAATCTTCAGGCGTAAAATCTTTAAAATCATCTGCTTCTGTAAAAACACGACCACCGGTAATAATCGCCAAATCTTCCATCATCTCAGTCCGCTCTTGTCCAAACCCGGGGGACTTAATAGCACAAACCTTAAGAGAACCCTTCACACGATTTAGAACTAATCCTTGCATGACATCATTAGATATCTCATTTGCAACTACAAGAATTGGTTTTCCAGAATCTAGAGCGTACTCTAGCGGCTTCATAACATCTTTTAGATTAATTAGTTCTTTTTCACAAAGTAAAACAATACAATCCTCTAAGACTGAGTGCATTTTATCTTGATCTGTTACAAAATAGGGGGATAGAAAACCTCGATCAACCTTGATTCCTTCAACAAAAGCAAGACAACTATCAAAACCTTTTGCGCTCTCAACAGTTACTGTGCCTTCTTTTCCTACTTTTGTTACAGCATCACTAATCAACCTAGCAATACTTTCTTCGCCATTTGCTGATATTAATGACACTTGATATAGTTCATCATCGCTATCTAAGGATTTAGCGCTAGCGCTTAACGCTTCAAGCACATGTTCTAATCCTTTTGACATACCTTCACGAATCTCAACAGGATCATGCCCAGCTGCTATCATCTTTAGCCCCTCGCTAAACATAGCATGTGCTAGCACCGTCGACGTTGTTGTTCCATCGCCGGCGTCATCAGCAGTTCTAGCAGCAGCCTCCTTAATAATTTGAACGCCCATGTTTTGAAATTGTTGCGCCAAATTTATTGACTTTGCGACTGTAACGCCATCTTTAGTGACAATAGGATGGTCATTTCTGCGTTCGATTAACACACTTTTACCTTTAGGACCCATAGTCACCTTAACAGCATTAGTCAAAACTTCTATACCTTTAAGTAGTTCTTCCCTGAGTGTCTCATCAAATTTTACAACTCGACTTATCTGTTCGATCATTTTAACCCCTTAGTACTCTTTTGTTAGTATTTTCAGTTAAAAGCTTGCCGACTTCAACTTGTCGTTTCGTACCTTTAATTATATTCTCAGCTACATATAAGTCACCAACTCTAAAGACGACTTCATTTTCGCTAATAACCTTGCTTTCTCTAAGCTTTTTTTGATCTTCATCGCTTAATAAAATTTTCATCAGCTACCCCCATTTAGAGATAATTTTAATCAAAACCAGATACTTGTAAACCTTGAAAAGTTGCACAATATTTATTCCAAGTTTTTTCTTTCAACATTGAAGTAAATTCAAAACGATCGAATGTCTCATATAGAAAATCAAAAGAGTACTTTCCATAATCAAATTCCATTTCATCAATACGCTGTGAAAGATCAACTAATCTTATCAAATTAACATTGCGTTGGAATATCTCTAGCTTCTTTTTGTCTTGAAACAATTCTTTAAGCATTCCTGGATCTCTAACCAACTTGTGTGCTGTTTTATCACCAATACCCTTTATACCTAGGATGTTATCAGTTGGATCACCTCTAAGTGATTTCCAGACAACATAATCGTAATCAGGTTTCTCAATAAACGACTTCTTGACGGGATTATATAGTTGTATATCAAATGAATTATGAAGCTGTATAAAGTCACTATCAGAAGATATAATTGTGCATTCATCACCTTTTCGACTATGCATAGCAGTTAATGTTGCAATCACGTCATCACATTCAAATTCTGCATGTCTAACTGTGATAAATGGCATGTGATTTTTGACTAGATCAATTATTGCCCTTTTCTGCTTTAGGAATGATTCGTCAGGTCGTTTTCTTTGTGATTTATAGTGTTCATCTAATTGTAACCTAAATTGTGGGTACCCCTCTATAACAAAGTAAACCTTGTCAGGTGAAAACTTCTCAACAAGAGGTCTTACGCCTCTAAAGAAATTAAAAATGACTGCATAGTCTCCTTTAGTAAATCCTGATCTGGCACGATACATTAAGTTGTAACCGTCAAGTAATAGTATTTTCAATTTTTCCTCCTATTGTTTTAATTTTTCTAACTCGCTAACATTGACGCGTGCTTTTAATCCACCACCAATATCAACACTTATTATACTATCACTTTCATTATTTTGCACGCTTTCATCAATTTGTTCTTTTATAGAAATTTCATTGTCGATGCTTTTAAAAACTTTTTTAATTTTTTTTGCACTATCAAGAACTTGATTGATTGACGATTCAGCATTTTCTAACATGAAAGATTTGCAAGATGACAAATCTGTAAATGTTACAACATCTAATTCTTTTAAATTTATCTGTGTTTTTTCTTTGTCAGGTAACATGACTGTATAATTTATCTCCTCGCCACCCAATGTTTTCTTTGTAATCTCCTCGACTACTTGAACGGGGAATACTTTCATTGTCTTGGCACTAAGTAAATACAAAACTTGACCTACGTTATAATTCATTTAACCTCCAGGCTTTATTTCATTATAAACAATTCTTTTGAATTATACAATAAAAAAGGAGCCTTTATAGGCTCCTGTTTTAGCTACTTAACTTTTTAAAAATTATTGTTTTTGTGCTTTAGCAACATCATCTTTCAAAACAATTACTTGTTTTCCAGTTTGTTGTGTGTACACATCAAAATCAACCTTGGATAATTCTGTAACTAACCTATGTTCACTTCTAAACCCACCGTAGGTGGTAAATATTCTAATTAAGTTTTGTATTGCAGTATTATGTAATTTCACTATTTAAATCCTATGCTTTTGAATCCGCGCGCAATTCTTCCTCTACGGGAATTTTTTGGCTTATTCTTACCATACACCCAATCACCTGAAATGTTAAGGTCTAGATTTCCATTTTCTAAATCTTTAAATACATTGTCGACTTCTTCTTCAATAATTTGACGAAGTTGTGCTTCTTGCAATGCTTTTTGTTTTTGTTGCCTCTTTTTGGTGCTATTAATTTTTGTCATAACACGAAGTCGTCTTAGCTCAGAAACTAGATCAGCTTCATCAATTTCATAAACCGGTTCTGCACCTTCATCAGCTTCTTTCTCTTCTTCTAGATTATCTAGATTTTCATTTTCATATTCGTCCTGTTCTGAAAGCTGATTCTTACCGTAACGATATTCGGCCTCAACAGCAACAGAAGGGTCATCATGTAAGCTTCTGTTTGAAGCTTCGTTTAAATTTCTACTACTACGTCTACTTGACGAAGATGCAGGAAGTCCTGCTAGTGTACTTAATCTATTAACATCAAAGCGCATTTTTATACTCCTAAAATAAAATAATACTGCTAGATTAATTATCTAGTAAAAAGAGTTATTTCTCAATGTTATCTCTTATTTTATCTGTTATGTTCTTTCCTTTCTCGACAGCAGTTTTCATTGGTTCCAATCCTAATGATTTTCGAACCTGATCATAAACACTTAGCGTTAACTTATCTTTTAACACTGCCATATCAGCATATTGATGCAAATCCCACTCAACAATTGGGACTGGGTTGCCATCTAAACCCGGTTCTTCTTCGCCTGTCTGTCTGCTCTCAAACATGTAGATTAAGTGCGGCATAGTTTCTTCAGGAGGTACCATGATAAATGGGATATTACTTGATCCCTCTTCACCCTCCTCGTACATAATTTCAGGTATCCATTTATTCGACATTGTCTTTCTCCTTTTAGATAAGACAAGTATAACAAATTGCTTCGATGAATAAAATATATTTTTAAGTTCTAATTGTATCTATGAAGTTTTGAAATTTTATTAAACGATTATCATCAAGTAAACCTTCGTCTTTTAATTTAATAATATCTGCAACAACGCCGGCCTTACCAATATATGTACCTGCCAAGCTATCTTTTAGAACAGAAGTTGTCGATCTTCTAACATCATTAAGAAATGACTTAACAGCATGAGGTAACTTTCCAGACATCCTATCTTTCTCTGTCATCTTGCCTTGTGACTCATAAAAGTTCAATATATCATCTACAGTCTCCTTATTTATCGGCAAATTTAATGCACCAAATATACTTTGCATTGTAGGTAATAAACCGCCCAAGTCTGTATTAGTATCTGCATTTTGCATTGCTATATATCTGTTTCCTAATTTTTCAAAAGAAGTATCAAATGTTTGTTGTATTTTTCCTGCATTTTTAGAAGGACTTTGCGCTGCGCCGGCTAACGCTGCCATTAATATGACTGTATCTTTCTCTATACCGACAGGCTTTATGTTTTCAATTTGTTTTTCATATACACTTTTCATGTCTATTTGCCCGGGATTTAAAACTGAAACAGTTGATGTTTTTCCATCTGTTGTTATTCTTCCTGTTTCTAGATAATTATTAGCCCAGTTAACCATGTCCCCCCATATATCAGGTCCCGCTATTTCACCAGTTGCTCTTATTTGTTTTTCAGATAACAGATTAGCACGAATTAGTTTTCTTAAGCTAGTTTCATTAATCATCATATTGCTCACCTCTTAAAAATTGTCTAAGTGCATCATAGCCAAAATCATCGTTCTCATTAAGACGAGATTCATTGCTACTCAATAAAAATCTATCATTTTTTCTTTTCATTGTTCGCAGGGATGAAATTGCATTTTGAAGGTATGCTACTTCTTTTCGTTTTGTTTTTCTAGACTCACCTATCTTTAAAGAATTTTTTATCAACTTAAGATTTTCAATCACCTCTGATAGGTGATCAGAATATTCTTGTGTATTTGCTTCTGGAAGTTCCATTTCTATCCTCGAAGTCTATTAAATATGATATTTATACTTGACATGTCTTGGGATTCATTAACTTTTATTGGCGGCTCATCAGCCGGTTCAGCGCTGCTGGATGTGGGTTCATCTTCCATAGATTGCTGCGGTACATTATCTTTCTGCTGCTCATTATCTTCCTGAGGATCTTTGGCAGGCTTTTCCTTCTGATCTTTTTTATTTGATGAAGCTGAAGCTTCATCACCTGATTTTTGATTTGTAACAACAGAAGCTAGTTCACGCATAAAAAGAACAAGAACTTTTTGATCTTCTTCAGTTAAGTTATCATAATAATCTGCAACTTCATTTCTAACATCTGCACTTTTTAATGATTGTCCTGATCTTAAATTGTTTATATTGCGTATAAGCGCATCCAAAGAAGGCGTCTTGCTGTCTGCTGAGTCGACATCTCCGCCTGAGTCAGTTTCAGAAAATTGTTCCGGATCAGAATCTACTTCTGGATTCTCTTCTTCATTTTTCTCTTCATCTTTATTCTTTTTGCCTTTAGCGTTTTTACCTAGCGGGTATTGTTCTTTATCTTCTTCAAAAGCCATTTTAAATGCTTCTGCATAAGGATCTTCCCGTTCTTGTAATAGTCTTAAAAATTTCGTTAATTCCTCAACTGATTTTATATGTAGATTCATTACCTCACCTCGAGTGTTATCGTTACTCATTAATTATCTCTAAAGTGTAGATATATACACCTCGTTCTTTGCTTGAATGCAAAATATTCATCAAAGATGTTTTAAATGTGTCAATTGTTTGTTTTTTGTCATTAGCACATAACTTAGCAACGGCTTTGTTAGAATAAACAGATTTAAGTAATCCAATGCCTCCGCTAATTTTTATTGATGATTCTTTTATATCAATAAATTCCACGTCATAAAATGCATTATCGATTTGCAACAATAGATCATTTGATGTAAAATTGACTTGATTTATTGTGTTATTATCAATAAAGCTTTGTTCATCTATTAAATGCTTTATTGAGTCACTAACTAAAAATGTAGAACTATTCTGACTCGTAATATCTTGTTTCTTCGTAGATTTCATCACAAAACTCTGCTAATTCAATATCCAATTCAGTAACGTCCATAATATCTTTTGTCTGCAATACAAGATTGACTTCTAATTCATCAATTGTAATTCTAGAGTGGTGATTAATCTTTTCCTGATGTGATATTATCTGTGCTAAAAAATACATTAAAGGTTTTGCTCTGCCAAAAACATAATCCCTAGACATGTATTCACCTGACCCGTCATCTAGTATATGCCAATTGGACTGTTCAGGGGTGATAGGTACACTTAGATCTTCATTTTCTAGAAAGTTGTCAGGTTCAACAGATTCGAGTAAGTTTCCAAATTGCTTACCTTCCATCTGGAGTTTTCTGTCATTAGATATTTTCGATACCATGTTTAATAACGCTATAGACATTTACTGATTATCCTTGAAAGCTGCTTAAGCTTTCGCATTCTACTCTCTTGCATCACGCCCTCCTTAACATCAGCTAAGTATTCAATTAGTGCGTCCTCAAGTTTTTTCATTATATCATCAGGCTTAAGTTCTGATTTCTTATTCATTTTTGTAAACAAAGCCCCCGGTGCGCCTTTCCCTTTAAGCAAATCATCATATAGATCTTTATGATTGTATTGCATATCATCCTTATTTAAATTTGCCATCTGCTCTGGTGATAAAAATACATAGTCTAGAATTTCATCAAGAGCTTCCAAGTAAGTTTTCTGTATTTCTTGATATGCTGTTTTGTCAATTCCTTTTGAGGTAAACTTTTTAGAAGTTGCAGTTAATTTACCATCACTCTCTTCTTTGTCTGTGAAAGCAAAATTACTCTTTCCTGTTATATGTTCCTGTAATTTCTTACTCTCGGCTTCTTTCAAATTATAAGGATCAGCGGTTAAGATGTTTTTTATAATTCCCGGTCCGGCAACGTCTCTCATGAATGTAGTTGCTAACTTTTGTATTTCTGCATTTGCTTCTGCTGCATTATTACCGATTCTAGTATTCATTAATCTATTGACAGATTCATTATCTGCATCATCATCTGTTAAATCAAGGACATTGCCCATCTGTTGAACAACATCATTAAGCTGTGTTATATCATTTAATAACATTTCCATAGCTCTTGCAGCATTTGGGTTTCCATCAAGTACATAACTAGCAGCAAACTGATCTTTGGCATTGAACATTTGTTCAACTATCTTCTTATAAGTATCAGAAAACATTTGTGAAAAAGCTGCATTTCCTTGATTGCTTGGGCTAGCCATCTCTTTAAGTAATGTTAAGAATTTAATCTCAACATGTTTCTTATACCACTGACGAAGTCCTGATACACCTACAAAACCTAGATACTCTTTTAGATCTGTGTAAGTCTTTTTCTCGAGTTTCGGATCTTGAATTGGCTTTGGTAGTTCTGCTGTTTGTACAGGCGCTGCTCTAGATTTATAATCTTCATAATCACTTTTAAGTATCATGGCTAGTTCTGATGTATCTAGTTGAATTCCTTGCATCTCTATGCTTTCTTGTGATTCCAAACCTTTAACTGTTTCTTGAACTAAATTATCTAATGTTTGAATTTGATTTGGTGTGGCTTGCATTGCATCTTGTGGTGCGCCGGCTTTATTAAGCAGTGCATTAAATGTCGTTTCAATAAATTCAACAGCAACCATCATACCTTGTCCTTCACCTTGAGGTACCTCTTGTGCTGCTTGCTGCTTTAACCATTCATCAGCTGCATCCCCCTGATCACCAAAAAAATCATCTTCAGAATCATCGCCAGGATCATTCTCCCAATGCCCTGATTCTAAAAGAAATTTAATCTTGTTGAATGCATTTGATACTTTTCTTTTTCTAGATTCAATTTGCAATTCTTTGTCTTGCTTCATATCATATATGTCATCAAGTAAACTGTGCATACCTTGATAAAATTTTTGTATCATTACAGGATCAGTCGGTACTTCACTAGCAATAACGCTAGCGGAATCTGCTAAAGAAGGGATGCTTCCAGGAATAAAATCCGGGTCACCCACGTCAGGCTTAGCTCTTGCTAGTTGTGTTGACATCATCTCAACTGCTTTGATCGGTTCATCTTCAATAGCAAATTTATCTATATCATCTTCTAGAGGGACATAATTCTCTGACATTAGAGATATGAATTTCTCCAAAACATTTTTATCTATTGTAACTTTCATTATTGTGACTCCATAATTCTGTAATAACTATGTTTTAAACTAGCTAACTTACTGGTTAACAGCATAGGTAATTGCAATTGTTGATGCAGTTCCAATTACAAACCCAGATGTTATTAAGATTATCGGTCTAGTTGGTTTTGTTAGTTTTTGTAAATCTTGAATTCTTTCTTCTCTTAAAGTAATCTTATTTTCTAAAACATAGATGTCAGATTCAAGTTTTATCTTTAACTTTTCTAGCTCATAAACATGTAGTGCTTGTAGCTTTTGTTTCTCATAGTCAATCTGTATCTCACATTGCTGTGCCTTGAATTGATCCTCAACGGATATCTTAACGATGGCTTCATCGTTAAGAAGTCTTCCTGAGAAGGGTGCAGATTCACCCTTCTCTAATGCTGTAAATTGTGGTTCAGCAAAACAGAGTGTTGCCAATAATATTCCTAACATAATCGCTCCTTTTTGTAGATTATATTAAGATTTTTCAACTTCGTTAATCCCCATTACCTTTAGAAAGTTATCAAGTTTTTCGGGATCGTGTTTGACTTCTTCGATAAGCTTTCTGTATGTCGCATCCTTCTCTCTCGTTAATTCACTCTTATGATCGTCATACTTTTTTTCTAAATCCTGTAATGCTTGTTGGTACTTAATCTCAGCAATAGCAATCTTTTTTCTTTCTTCGCGCCTAATTTTTTCAATTACTTCAGCTTCTTTTTTATGCTGATCTCGTTCTAGCTCAGCGTCTATTTTTAACCCACGCTGCCTTTTAGAACCCAGCATGAATGCTACTAAAGCACCAGCAGTTAGAACCAACCATTGCCAACGTCCTTTACACCACTGCCATATTTTAGTAATTATCATCATAGTTGTACCTAGACAATTCTTGATCATACTCTTTTTCTGCTTCATAATCAGAAGCTATTTGTTCTAACCTGGAATCGTCGTACGAATCAGAGTATGTGTCTCTTAAAAAATCTTGCATTAATATATCTTGTAAGAGTTGTTCTGTGTTATCATATACATCATATCCTGTAGCATCATCATATTCACCAAGCGGTAAACCAAATACCTTTCTAACAGGATCATAAACAAGCAGTTCATTATCTATAGCATCGCTAATCATATCATCAGCATTCTGTTCGTATGCAAATTCAAACATATCTTCGTCTGAATCTGTCTCACTAGGCCTAGGGCTATCATCATAGTTAGGTTCACTATGCATCATCTCTTGTAAGATGATTCTTCTTATTTTCTGTCTAGTTAATTTCATTTAATAAGCCCTGGGACCAAATGTTTCATCGAGTTCTTTAATAATCATTTCTAATCTATATCTAAGATCTGCTGATAAGCCCAAGGAAGGGTTGTTAAGCAATTCTTCAATTTCAAATATTGTATTAGCTGCTTCTTCTTGCGCACCCATACCCGCATGCTTTTCATGATCGATGTCATCAGGATGACTAGACGGTAAGTTGATTGCACTAGGGTATGCCATCATTTCTTGCAATATTATTTTTCTTAAATTTTTTGTTGTTAGTTTCATTTTGGCACCATTGTTTATAGTTTCTCTAATCTTTGTATTTCTTTATGAAGTTGTCTTCTTGATAATTGTTGCATTTTTACCCCTTCCATATTTTAGCAAAATCTATTGCAGCTTGACCACCAATATAGCACATAGCAATCATTCCCCAAGTATCAGGATCTAAACCAGACCAGATAAATAAAAATGTAGCAGTCATAAAGACAAGTAATTTTCTTGAAACAACTTTTTCCTGCACTGCATCCAATACACCTTTTGTCTTACTATCAAGATAAAGCTTGTTACGTGCTTCATCAGATATTTTTTTATTAGCCAATTCTTGGGCTTTTTCTACAACTTGTTCTTTATTCATCTTGATTAATCCTTATCGAAAGTATATTGATTGGCCACCTGTACTGCTAGGTATGCCTAGTGCATCAGATATAAAATCATAACTACCTGCTTGAGGCTTAACACTTAGATTTGTATTAAATTCATTTGTTAAAAGCCCATGAAGATTATTTACGTTATCCTCAACTAGTGTCCTTTCATATACGTCCAAAGAGTAACCATCACCTGACTTGCCAATATAACCGCGAGGGTCTACAGGATAATCAGTCCCGTGACCATCGGAAAATCTGTAATTGTCCTCAACAGCGCCACCGGTCTGCAGTTCAAATTGATTCAATGCTAGCATTGTTGCTCTCTTGGCCTCCGCTTGATTAATTCGCTCATTGTCAGGTATATAGTCTACTTTATTGTACATGTTCACATACTTTTCAATCGCATCTAAAACACGCTTATCGAAAGTATTTTTATCTTCGTTATCAATATAGTCGTCCATGATCATCAATAACGAAGGCCTTTCACCGTATCTCGTAGAATGCCCTAGTTGGCCTGAAATTCCAAAATTTGAAGATTCCATTATTAATTTTCTAAGCTGACTTCTTGTAATTTTCATTTCCCCTCCTTTAATGGGTCTTGAGATTCTAACATAGCATAAATATCATCGACATCTGTCTTTGTATATTTTTTTGCTGATTTATCTTGTGATTCTTTTATAACTTTTAATTCGTCTAGTATACCCAAAGCGTCATTTGATTCTAGTGCGACACGTTGTGCAAATTCTTCAAAGACTTCTTGCATTGAAAGTCCTCTTTCAAAACAAGCAATTCGAAATGAAGCATGCGCTGATTTCGAAATGTTGACATGTACAGATTTTTTTGAGTGTATCATTTACCCTCCCCCACCTAGACCTCCTGTACCACCAGCATAAGCGCCCACAGCTAAAGGTACATCTATGTTGTCACCCTCTTCTCTAGGGTGTCTTTCTAAGTCAAACCCTGCATTATACATAAGGTCTTCAAAAGATGATAGGTGATCATCGTCGTATTGTTCAAGAATATAATTTTTAGCACGATTAATAATGATTGTTTCTAAGTTTATTTTCTTACCTAGCTCTGGTGTGTTTAACAGATCTCTAAGCTGATCAACGAAAGTACTCATATTGATAGGTACAGGATCTAGCTTTGCAGGCTGTGAAGTCTTAATATCTGCATTTGTTGTTACATCTTCTTCTTCATCTTTTGTATCTGTAGCTTCTTCATCTCCTCCACCAGTATCATCACCTTCTTCAGCAAAAGGATCTTCATCAGCAGCCTCATCGCCACCAGTATCATCACCTTCTTCAGCAAAAGGATCTTCACCCTGTTCTCTAAGAAGATAATCTAAACTATGTCTGCTAAGTGACTCCATCATTTCATTAGATGCGTCAAACCTCGCAGATCTTTGTGCACTCTTTGCTAAGTCTTGAATTGCATGATCAATATTTGTATCAGCTGAGTTAACTGATAGTGGTTCTTCTGTTCGCTTAACAATCTTATAATCTTTTGCAACCTCGTCACCTTCAAATAATAGTTTGTATATCGATTCCATTTTATCCCCTTAAAGCTTTTACTATTTTGTCTGCTTTTTCAAATCTTTTATTTATTACATTCCAGTTGAATTGTTTCATCATAGCAACAACGTAAGTCTTGACATCTTTTAAGTAGTCTTTGTAGTAAGCATGTTGCCACACATCCATGACAATCACAGGGTAAAATCCAACAGGTACATTCTCACTATGTAAATCGATCAGTGCATTCATAAAAGTCTGTGTATAGAAATTATAATATGTGACAACCCAACCGCATCTGGATGCTTTACAGCAAGCAATAAAATCTTTTTGCCAATCATCGAATGATCCAAAATCTCTTGCCAGGCGCATATAAGCTAATGAATCCATTGTTATTTTACTATTTGCATCATTAATATTTGCAAAATAAAGTTCATGTAAATAAACTGCATTCATATTATATGTCTCATCAATCTTTAATGATCGATAAGATGAGCTATTAGAGTTTGCACTAGATTTATCCACACCATCTAATTCAGCACTAATCTTATTGAAAGACTCAACATAATCCTTGTAAAGTTGCATATGATTGCTCTTATTAGCATCGCTAAGATAATCAGTGCTCATGTTGAATTGTTTTACATTAGCAACAAGTGATTCATTAATAGTTTCTTTATCATCATTTATATTCAAAGTCTTATTGATGATTTTCTTTATGTCTTGATTTTTAAGCATGCTCTAACCTTTACGCAACTGAGTAATTACCAAAGTCTTCTTTGGATATGTCAATATAAAATGTAGTTTCTTCCTTGGGATCGTATCTGTAACATGTCAAAACAGGATTGTTTATGTCGGCAATATCAACATCATATACAGTGTACTCAATACCATTATCATCTTTTATCAATAAATGTTTACCAATACTAAATTTTTCTGGATTATCTAAGTGGGGTAAGCCACCTAAGTTTTCTTTTAAAAATTTTTTAGTAGCATTTGACCAATAATTTTTCACATTGCACCCAAGTTAATCTACAAAATAATTATCCTCTTGAATGTCTTCTTACCTTAATATCAGCGTTTTTAAGTATATCAATTCCCTGTGAGTCTTCATATTCTTGACAATAGATTACTTCACTGATACCTGCATTTATTATTGCTTTAGCACAAACATCGCAAGGTGATAATGTCAGATACATTTTTTTATTCTTGTGATGATTATAATCACACTTAATCAGTGCGTTAATCTCAGCATGTATAAAACCGCTATTCCCTCTATCTAAAGATTCTCTACGGTTAGGCCCACCTTTCTGATCACCGTTATAACCTATTGACAATACCTGTGTATTATCATTAGTAACAATTACAGCGCCTACTTTATATTTTGGATCGGCAGATCGCTTACTTATCATATGCGAAAATTCAATCCAAATTTGATCCCACTCTGGTCTCATGTACACTCCTGCTATGTGCAAGGTTCAGATATTTCTTCTATAATACTATCAGAAATATTGACAACTAGCTTGTAGAATATACCATTCTCAGGATTACCTTCTACTGTCTTAGCAGGTAATATACCGCTAAACTTTTCACCTGCACCTGATGAAACACTTCTTATGACTACTCTGTCATAATCACCACAATACATTGTCAACGCTTCTTTAATAAAATCTTCAGGCCCTTCAGGAACAATAAAGAATCCACCATCAGACGGACCTTTTCCTTGTGACATGAAATTACTCCAGTAACGCTTAAGAGAACTAACTGGATACATGTCATTGTCCATATAGACATGTATAACGCCCATAGGCATTTCAATATCAGGATTGGGTAACATTCGAACTATTGTTTCGCCTGACGCTTCGACCCTATTTATAACTTTGACTTTCTCAGGATTAAGCATGCCTTTGATATCTATATCAGGTTTTATATCACTTGGATTATAGTCTCTCGTATCAAACTCTTTAATAAGCTTTCTTAATTGTCTTCTAGTTATTTTCATGATGACCTCTTTTACATAACTATGCAGCTAGGCATCAAATATGTCATCTATATGTCTATCTTTTGATAAAGTAAAACCTGCTGCTTTTTTATGACCTCCGCCTTTGAAAGTCTTTGCTATTTCAGAAACGTCTATATGATCATGAAAAGCTCTTAGGCTGACTTTTGTTCTCTGGTCGTTGTGATCATAATGCCAAATAAGTGCAAAATCACAGTCAGGAGAAAGCTTAGCACCAATTTCTGACATCCAATGAGAAGAGTTGACGACAAGAACGTCCATATCTTTATACTTTCTACTCACTGCTTTTTCGCAAACTTTCTTAATAACTGTTTTAGAGTATGCCAGTATAAATGAGCCTCTCTTGACAGCATCATCAAAAACTGAATCATCTTCAAATTTCTCAAACTCTTCAAACTCAAAAGGTACCATGTCAAATGCTGCACTAAACTCTTTTGAATAGGGTAGTTCCCATTTCCAAAGATCACGATCTGTTATATACTGTATAAACTTTGGTGCTTCTTTACCTGGGTGGAAAAACTCCCACGACATAGTAGCACCTGACTTACTCATGTCAAAAATAGCGTTCGATATATCATGAAGTTCTACCATTGCTGACTTATGATGATCAATCACAAGGAGGTTGTTTGCATCTTTAATAAGTTTCTTAGTTGTCTTATTGTCAAATGAGAAATCTAAGATAACAACATTTTTTCCTTTGACATTGGGTGGCTTGTGACCATGTGCACGAGCATGATATTCTGCTCTATTTCCTAAAAGCTTCCATGCAGAAAATGCTGCACCAAAACCGTCTGTGCAATTTGCATGGTAGATAACACAGTCAACGCTGCTTGGCTCTAACATATTAATCTCCTGGTTTTAATGTCGCATATAACTATGGTGTTCTTGACATCTTGGTTCATAAAGTTCTGAACCTCCCACTTGTATCTTTTTATTTGCATTACTTAAACTATACTGTTGTTTCTTAAAAGTATATCTTGCATCTTTTTGACACTCAGTACAAACTGCTTTGCACTTAACTATTTCTGTACAATAAGGCATAATTTTCTGTATTTCTTCAAAAGGTTCACCTAGAAAGTTTAAGTCAATTGAAGCTATTACGACATCATAGCCCATTTTAAAGAGATCGATACACTCTTGAGCGCTACCTTCTATTAAAAATAGCTCATCTATGATTATGCAATCATAAAAATCAGCACCCACATCTTGTTTTTGCATAATATCTATAATTTCTTTACCTGTATTAACAAGATGTGCTTCAAGTTTATTAAAATTATGAGTAACAATCTCACCTTTGTCTGAGTATCTATCGTCCATTTTTGACTTAAACGCTATTATATTTTGTTTGCGATACTGTCTTTTGTCAGCTTGCATCAGTAGTCTTGTTGTCTTGGAACTGAACATTGGTCCAGTGTATAGTATCATTTCTGCCATTATTTATCCTCAATATTATTTGTATTAATTATTCTTGGGCCCCACCAGTCTCGTGTTTTTTCTATTCCATCCCAAAATTTAACTAAAGGTTCATACCCAAAATCTTTTTTTGCTTTAGAAACGTCTGCTTGGGTATGCATTACATCACCTTCACGCCACGGAGCATCATTAACATCAACGCTCCCAGGTGTGACATTAATTAAATAGTTTAGTATCGCCTTGTTTGTTGTTCTATCTCCGCATGCTATATTATAACACTCACCTTCAAACTTCGTATTAGATTCTGCAGCAAGAATATTTGCACTCACTACATTGTCTACGTAACACATGTCTCTGCTTTGAGAGCCATCCCCATCTGATCTTAAAGGTAAATTATTTTTAATTGCATGACACCATGCGGAAACTGCTGTTGAATACGGACTATCACCGTATTGACCCGGACCGAAAACATTAAAATAACGTAGACAAACTATGTCTTGATTATAAAGCTGCCCTGCTAATTTTGCATAATCTTCAATAGCAGATTTTTGCCAAGCATACGGTGACTGTGGTTTCTTTATTTCTGTTTCTTTTGTAGGAATTGTTTTTGCTTCGCCGTATACAGCAGATGATGAAGCAAAAACAATTCTTTTAACTTTATCATTACAAGCCTCAAATAACTGTACAGTTTTTAAAATATTAACCTCTGTTGTCTCGGCTGGATACTCACAAGAATAACTTACTCTTGGAACTGCTGCTTGATGAAATACAACATCATAATTCTTTTCATAGATATGCCTAAGAATATGCTGAGAAGCAAAATCATCTGTAACAACAACTACTTCATCATTTGAACTTCTTTTAAAAAACCCTAAAAAGCTAGCGTTTAATAATGTTCTGTACTTAAGGCCTTCTAAAAGTATCAAATAACCGTTTGACATGTCATCAACAACGTCGACTATCCATCCTTGAGAAACCAATTCTCTTGTCAAGTTGGATCCTATAAACCCACACCCACCTGTTACTAATGCTCTTTTCATATTATACTCCTGTTGATCCGAAACCGCCTTCTCCTCGATCTGACGCTCCTAGCTCTTTTACTTCTTGAAATTCTACTTCAGGATAAGGTAAGATTAAAAGTTGACCAACTCTATCACCTTTTGCATATGAATGGTTGTTGCCTTCGCTTAAAACTCTAAATTTAAAAATTAATTCACCTCTATAACCTGAGTCGATAACACCAACACAGTTTGCAAGTGTTAAACTAAACTTATGGACTGAAGATCTTGGAAATAATAATCCAACATAACCTTCAGGTATTTCAACACAAAGTCCTGTACCGTATGTCTTTACAGACGTTTTATGATCATATGATGTCCAAACTGCAGTCAAGTCTAGACCTGCGTCACCTTGCTTTGCGTATTCCGGAATGACTGCGTCAGCAGCTATTTTTTTAATATTGACTTTCATCTTGCTCCTTATTGTTGATTATAACAGGTATATGTGCTGAGTTTATGGTAAATCTCATCCTGCAGAATATATTATCATCTAATTTTAATGTGCTATACACATCTTTACAAAGAGAATAAAGAAAATTTAGGTCGTAGTAAAGTGTATCACGAACATTTGAAGATCGTAAAACAAAGTGACAATCCAGACAGTCTTTTCTGAAATTAAATTGTGCTAATGAGATACATGTATCATCTGTATATATAAATCGTCTAGACTCTTTAGGTTCTTTGCGTTCATACACATTCTTACCTTTTCTTTCATTAACAATTTTTGACAGTACTTTTAATTTAATTCCTGTGTAGTATTTCTTTTCAGGTTCGTAATTCAGTGCTTCGTAATCAACTTGTTCAAACTTACCATTGTCATAGACAGTAAAGTTAACGCCAACTGCTTCTTTATTATCTGATATATAAGCTAGCTGTAATACTTGCTCTTGAATTTGTTTTAAGCTGCTCATTTCTAGATTAGCTACATTCTGTACCACGTTTTGTAAACAGTCTGGGTGCCTTGCAATCATTACATTTGGATAATCACCAAATTCTAATACTGCCTCCTCGAAAAAATTATATGATCGTTTAAGACTTATTAGATCGTGGAGTTCATCACCCCTTTCAGCGTATCGCTTCGATATCGTTGCCCAGTCAGGCAAGAGTATCACATACCTGTTGTTCAGGTTGTACAATTCACTGCGAAGTGTTTCGACATAAGTAAACGTATCTCTGTTGTAAAACTTAGCGAAGATTAGCATGGATAGTGAAGAACGATCTTGTATGTTCCACTTATATCCTGTTGCTTTGTGAATATCATAATAGAGAGTTGTCTTTCCTGATAGATCAGGTCCTTCTAAAATAAGTTGGTTAGTTATAAATTTCATGTATTCCTCCTTTCTTTATTATAAAAGGAGTATTTTCATTTTACATGAAACTTAACTAATACCTTCCATAATATCTTCTTCTGTAAAGCGATCCACGTGAAAGTGATTCATTTAAAGCTACGGGCTCAGCACCAAAAACAGCATCTAAATCTTCAATTTTAAAAAATCGTAAAGTTTTTATATCTTCCTTATTTGATAACATGTTTTCTAATACTCGCCTATACTCTGAAGCTATTAAGTTTTTTTGCATTGCAGACCCAAGATAGTTTTGTATTAAATATCTAGTAGGCATATTCATGAACACGTCAGCTTGCTTTTGAAGAATGTCAAGGTTGTCGTCAACATTCGGGTTCATCTCAGCAAAATATGAGTATGCATTATCTTTTTCACGATCAATATCATCTGCAGCACGTTTAATCGCATTCATAATCTCCTCTTGTGTAGGGGGATTAGGTTGTACCGGTTCTTGCATAGGAGGTAATCCCAATTCTTCACTTGACATTACAATTTTTTTAGGAGTTACTTGCTGATTCAAAGGGTGATCAGGCCCTACTTGATTTAATCCTGCATAACCGCCAAAACTGCCATCAGGATTTTGCATAACTATTTCACTGATCAATGCTCTAAGGTGTTTTTTTGTAAGTTTCATAATAGCCCCTTGTGTGTTATTTATATATATATCCCTTATACAACCAAAGGTCTAACTTTTGCAATACTTGTTGATGCTCCCCAGTTTGGATCATTATGTGCTGTACACAACCAGATAGAATACGGTTGCATTTCAGCAGGAGCGCCTCCCCACATCCTAAGCCATCCTGTATTACTTTCATTGTCTGTTATTTTTATTCTATAAAATGTCTTCTTGTTCTTTGTTGTCTTCTTGATCATCTCAATTACACAGAACCATGCTACACCTTTTTCGTTAGGATCCATTTGAAGTACTGGTTTGACATTACTGTTGTGTATCTTTATCATAAGTTCTTCAGGAAATGCCAAATCATCGCGTGTTGCTGAACACATATCCTGATACATTTGTAACTTTTCTATTCTTGTCCAATCCTCAACATCTTGAGTTTCATTAATCAAGATTGGCAACATAGGATCAGCTTTCTTTTTTGCTGCTTGCCTTAAAGTCATACCAAACTTTGACTTCTTGAGCTTATCATAATTCGTTATAACTATTTCATGAGCTTGTCTGTGATTGTTAATTGTACCGTTCCACATTTCCTCTAGAGTATCTAATGCTTCAACTTTACATAATGCAGCAAACCCTGTTTTATTAAGCTTGGAGTGATACCATTTTCCTTCTTCATTATAAAGCATATTCTCAAGAGAGTTGTAAGGTCTGTTCTTCATAATCTCTCGTACTGCATTCTTACCTAAACCTTTGATCGATGTAAGTGGTGGAATGAATGCTTTTTTGTTTTCAGACCAGTTCCAACTTAATCCAGATTCATTAATGTCATGGGTGCTGACTTCATATCCCATGGCTTTGATTTCTGATATGGCTTTCGAGAGGTTCTTTGGATTATTATTTTCCGATTCAAGTATAGTTGACAACCAATCTGTTTCATAGTAAGTGTGTAACCATGCAGCATAATATGAACCAATAGCGTAAGCCACAGCATGCGATTTATTGAACCCGTAAACAGAGAAGAATTCAATTCTCTCCCATAACTCTTGCGATACATGTTCAGGTACTCCATTAATTTCTTTCGCTCCTTTTACAAATTTATTTCTTGCTGCTTCACGCTCATCACCTTTCTTGCCCATTGTATCAAGCGACTTCTTAACCAGTGTTTTTCTAAGTTTATCTGACTCTGCAGGTGTGAAACCACCTAACTTTTGTGCCAAGAGCATAAACTGTTCTTGAAATGTAACATGACCAAATGTGGGCCCAAGCACCTCTTTAATAATCGGGTGAGCATACTCTATTTCATCGGCACGCTTTTTATCCTTGACATACTTTAGGTGAACGTTAGCTCGAAGCGGACCAGGTCGATAAATTGCAGTCAATGCAGCTAGTTCAATAATAGCTGTGGGTTTAGCATCCTCACAGAATCGTCTAGCACCCTCAGCTGTAAATTGGAACACGCCTACTTTTCGTCTTTGATGATAGACATGCTGCCAAACCTTATCATCATCCTGTTCAACATATCGACAATTAAGCTTTGCATCAAACCAGTCTCGTATTTCAAGGAACGTCGGTTCTTTACCTGTATCGCGCTGGAGAATACGTCTGATGCAATTTTCTACGTCTTTCAATAATGTAAGGCCTAGAAAGTCAAACTTAATAAATCCGTTATCTTCTAGATTGCGGAAATTCATACCTTCCGTCCACGGCGTTTGCAACTCACCACGCACACCAATGATAGGCATACCTCGAGCTAAATCTTCAGGTGGACCAATGATTACGCCACCCGCATGTCTACCAATACTTCTATTTTGCATAAACAGTGCTTCAATATGATCCTTTACTTTTGGATACTTTTCCATAAAAGAGCCATAACCTTTTGAATATTTCATACAGTCTTCATGTTTCAAGACAAATACAGACTTTTCAGTATTCTCATCTCGTGCTTGTGACATTACCTCGTCCTGCAGAGGGCCAGTCATCTTATTAACCTCAGCAAAATCGATTTGATAGAACTTAGCAATATCTTTAACAAGCGACTTTAATTTTAATGTATTGAAGTTACTAACAGGGATAACTGCCTCATCACCGTACAATTCGCGTGCTGCATCAATAAGCGCATCACGATCACCAGCATCAGAATCAATATCAGGCCAACTCGTTCTATGTCTACCTAAAAACCTTTCCCAAAGTAAATCATACTTAAGTGGGTCAACCTGTGTGATACCCAATAGGAAGTTAACTAAAGAACCTCCACCGGAACCACGAGCAGCACCGAATAGTGTATGATCAGCTGCTTTATGAAAAACTTCATACATTACAAGGAAGTAG
>Ga0080013_1000428_pt1 | contig 59584 bp, 76 predicted proteins | sample ETNvirenome_6_85_FD_69236 | JGI IMG/M metagenome (GOLD analysis project Ga0080013, IMG submission 69236) | Marine viral communities from the Pacific Ocean - ETNP_6_85 (SPADES assembly) (version 2) | ecosystem: Environmental > Aquatic > Marine > Oceanic | place: Pacific Ocean | collected 2013-06-19 | reverse complement strand
TTTAGACTTTGGGCAACTAGGGTATGATCCGACTGTTAACGGACCAGCAGGAGCGAAGAGGTTATGCACCGCCAATCTCGCAGCCCCATCAATAACCAAACCATCAGATCAGTTCCTACCCATAGTCTATGAAGGTAATGGTGGTGGTCAACGTGTGGGTAACTTCATACCGTTTACCGATAGTCATACTGTTGATGATTCTGCTATGTTTGATAGTGGTAACAGTGATTATTTAAGTTACACCTACCCAAGTGTAGGAAGTACTACGGATTGGACCTTGAGTGTTTGGTTTAAACGAGGTGCTACAGATGCAGATGCTACTATTATTTCGGCTGGTACTGGAGGCAATCACGATTGGATACAGTGGCAATCCGATGGCACATTACGAATAGTTTTGTCAGGGAATGATCTTCTTATTGGTTATCAAAAATTTGTAGGATCTAGTACTTGGACTAATCTAGTTTTGAGTAGTGATATGAATAATGGCACTGCCGATCAAAGACTTCGTGTATTCGTGAATGGAACAGATATTAGTGACACCTCATACTGGTCAACTGATGCTCGTGCCTCGTATTCAGCTTGGGTATATTTTAATGATAATATTAACCATGACATAGGTAGACGTACTGATAACAACGATAGATATTATGATGGTTATATGTCTGAAATGGTTTTTATAGATGGCACTTCTTTAACAGCTTCTTCTTTCGGACAGACAGATACCTCAACAAACCGCTGGATACCTAAAGATCCTTCAGGTCTAACTTTTGGAACCAATGGTTTCTATTTGAATATGGAAAGTGGAAACATGTTAGGGTTAGATGAAACCTCTGACAGCAATACGAGTGGTTCCACCAGTAGTTCCTCTAGTGAATGGGAAGGAGCTACAAGTAATTTCACATTTAGTGGCGATGATATTGATAGCTCGTCTGGTAACTCTGCTATTAAGACTATTGCCGTTTATAGAGGTGATTTCACCGTTGAGTGTACGCCTGTCAACGGTAACGGGGCAGATAAAAACGCCACATTTGGGTTCTATGATTACAATGAAGACGGGACATATAACACGGGTGACGGTTACGGTTCGCTAACTCTTATGACTAATAGCTGGTATATTACTACTCTCCCTGCTTCTGATGAGATTTACTTTTGTCAGAGTGGTACTGGTCGATATGTGCCTACAGTTAAATATACGCACTCTTGGTCAGCGTCAGAGGTAGTTAAAATTCAACGAGTAGGCTCTACTATTAAAGGCTACATCGACGATGTGGAAGTTTATGAATACACTGAGACATTCAGCGGTCCGCTAAAAGCATCTCGTGGACAGAACAATACTGGCGATAATACTGATACTGTTAGCTGGACAGGAACCAGTGCGAATAATTCTTGGGTTATGAATAATATGGATACCACTAACGGTTCCAACCAGATGTACGATACGCCTACGAGGAACTTTAATGTATGGGATAATGGAAACAATCCGGGGGTGGCAACTTTAACACAGGGCAATCTTAAAGTAGTCACAAACGTTTCAAATTATGGAAAAACAATGAGTACGTTTGGGGCAAGTAGTGGGAAATTCTATTGGGAAATTAACGATGTATCTACAGCTTCTAACCATTCTAATTTTGATTTATTTGGTATTTTTCTTGATGGTAAGCCAACTGGAGGAACAACAGATTATCTAGGAAAAACCATTAATGGCATTGCTTATTATTCCACTAATGGAAAAATTATGCAGAATGTAGTTGAGACAACATATGGTAATACTTTTACAACAGGGGATATAATTGGAATTGCCCTTGATCTGGATAACGGTCTTATCTACTTTTACAAAAATAATGTAGTTCAAAATTCAGGAACAGGTTATGCCGTACCATTAGTGGGTGAATGGTTAGCAGCTCTCGGAGATTATATCGGTACTGCTAGTGGCACTTATATAGCAAATTTTGGTCAGTGGCGATATTTTGATAGTACAACATTGAGCCTAGATAGTGATGCTGGTGGATATTTCCGATACACCGCACCATCTGGATACAAAGCCCTTAACCAAGACAACCTAGCAGAAAACACCGCTGGCATTACAGGCTTCTCATGGATCAAGAACCGTGATGCTGCTGATGATCATATCTTACAAGATCGTGTGAGAGGGATTTATAAGTATATTATATCTAATGATACTGATATTGAAGCTACAGATACCAATAGCGTCCAGCGTTTCCTTCAACAGGGCGTTCAGATAGGAAATATGGATGAAGTAAATACTTCTGCTGAATCCTTTGTTCTATGGCAGTGGGTAGCTAATGGTACAGGATCATCACTTAATGTAGCGACAGCGGATGTAAATGGAGCAACAAGTAGTACGACAGCATTAGTAGTTGATGGTAATTCAGGAACAATTGAAGCTGGAATGTACGTAGCTGGGACAGGCGTTGATGCTGGTATTACTGTTGCATCTTTATCAGATCAAAATAATCTAGTCTTATCTTCCGCCCAATCGTTAAGCGATGGTGTTGAAATAACCTTTTCAACAAGTTCTGGTGCAACACTAGCTTCTACAGTATCCGCAAATACCACGGCAGGGTTCTCTATTATCACATACACTGGAAACGCCGCTAATTCTACAGTGGGACACGGACTTACTAATGCACCTGAGTTTATATTCGGGTTCAACAGAACATCAACCAGCAACCGCCATGTCGGTCATCAGGATATGACCAGTTGGGCGTATTATCTCAACCTTGATGAGACTGCTGCGGAAGCCTCTTATGGCCCGATCTGGAACTCAACGGCTCCTACCTCGTCAGTGATAAGCCTTGGTACTGAGGGTGGTCTAAACGGTTCTAGTGCTGCACAGGTCATGTACGCATTCCACTCAGTTGAGGGCTTTTCAAAGTTCGGTAGCTATATTGGAAACGACGAAGCTGATGGGCCATTTATCTATCTGGGATTCAAACCTGCTTGGATTATAGTGAAACGAGCTATTGGTGGTACAGGTTCATGGTCTATTGGGGATATGGCAAGAGATCCTTATAATGTATTGGAAGCGAATTTATGGGCTGATAGTTCTGCTGGGGAAGCATCTGCGGCAGAATATCAATTTGATTTTCTTGCTAATGGGTTCAAAGTCCGTGGCGGTGAAACAATAACAAATGGCGACGGTGATACCTATGTATACGCTGCATTCGCAGAAAATCCATTTGGTGGTAGTGGCGTCGCACAGGCGAAAGCGAGGTAAGTTATGTGGGCTATAGTTAAAGCAGATCAAGTAGCTAAGATTGTTCGCAGAGGACAATCTATCACTATTGATGATATCAGACATCCCCCCAATATTTTTACTTCTTGGAGTGCTTCTGACTTAAAAGCTATTGGGGTTTACCCCTATTCTGAAACTCGTATAGATGAGCGTTTTCATAAATATACCAACTTCAGTTATACGATTGGTTCGGATGCGGTTACGGGCGCATGGAAAACCAAAACGGCTAAAAGTATGGATGACGTAACAACAGACGGAATCACAGCACCAGGACTGAAAAGTGTCTGGGTAGCCAACACTAAAAGAACCGCGAAGTCGCTCCTTTCTCAAACCGATTGGTACGTTATACGATTGGCCGAAAAAACCACCGCTCTCTCGTCCAAGGTTTCCACCTATCGCGATAAGGTCAGAGCCGCTTGCGACAAGATAGAAGCCGCCATCAATGCATGTTCGGATGTTGCGGCCCTTGAAGCGATGTTTGTAGTTCCTGTCGATAGTGATGGAAAGGCTACAGGTAACGCTCCTATGCATGACTGGCCCGATAATGAGTGAGATGGAAGATTTAGCTATGCATGTGACCTTATGTGAGGAAAGATATTCTCAGGTCAATGCAAGGCTAAAGCGTCTTGAAACAGTTATGATGACGGGTACGGCTCTTTTGTTGGGAGCTATGGGTACAATAATTGCATTATTGGTTAGTAAAATTTAATGCCTCTTACAAAGGTCACTTTCAAGCCTGGAATTAATCGAGAATCCACTTCCTATGCAGCAGAGAACGGCTGGTATGATTCCGATTTAATTCGGTTTAGGAAAGGGCGCCCTGAGAAGATGGGGGGCTGGGTCAAACTTAGCTCAAACACTATTATTGGCACAACTCGATCTTTACACACCTGGGCTGCAATGGATGGTTCTAAGTACATGGGGTTGGGGACCGAAGCTAAATTTTATATAGAGGAAGGCGGCACATATAACGACATAACCCCCCTTAGAAAGACAGTAACTTTGGGAACGGATCCTATTGTAACGGGGACGGCCTCAAGTGGTGTTGTAACGATTAACGACACTAATCATGGAGCGCGAAGCGGGGATTATGTAACAATTTCCGGTGCCACAACAACAGACAGCATTACCGCTGCCCAACTCAACCTGGAATTTGAACTCACTGTTGTTAATCCTAACAGCTATACGGTTTCAACGGCTGGCAGCGCAGGGTCTGGCAGCACGGCTGGAGGAGGGTCTTCTGTCAAAGCGGCGTATCAAATCAGCGCAGGTCTTGGGATCGTGGTTCCTGGCACAGGCTGGGGCGCAGGTTTGTGGGGCGGCTCAGTTGAGACGTATTCGGAAACCACGCTTAATGGTTTAATAAGTGATTCTGCAACCTCTATAATTTTAACGTCTGCTGCGGATTTTGATACGGCTGCAACTACTATTACAGCAAACTTAACGGATGTGAGTACCTCCATTCCTTTAGCCGATTCTTCAAGCTTCCCCTCTCAGGGAACTGTTCTTATTAACAGTGAAAAGATCCGTTACGGCAACAACACCAGCAACACCTTATCTGATTTGACCCGTGAAACGGATGGCACTACGGCAGCGGCTCATACGAGTGGGGATACCGCAACCTATGTCGGACTGATTCAGATTGAGCAAGAACTGATTCAGTATACGGGCAAAACGTCACAGACCCTGGATGCGGGGGTGGTGCGTGAGGTTCGTGGAACAACGGCAGCGGCTCATGCTGACGGGACGGCGGTAAAAGAAGCCCATGACTTTGTAGGATGGGGCGAAGCTGCTGATATAACAACAACGGCAGGCTCCAACATACGTCTATGGTCCCAGGATAATTGGGGCGAAGACCTTATGTTCAATGCCTATGACGGAACCCCGTACTATTGGGACAAGACGTTAGGAACAAGCGCCCGTGCTTCTTCCTTTGCAGACCAGCCGTCAGGTGCTTCGGACGCCCCAACGGTTGCCCGTAAGATTATGATGTCCACGGCGGATCGTCATGTCGTTGCCTTCGCATGTAATCCAAGAAGTGAGACAGACCAGGACTTGCTCGAAGTACGGTGGTCCAACCAAGAAGATCCGTTTAACTGGACGCCTACTTCCACGAACACCGCTGGCGGTATTCGTCTTTCGGCTGGATCTGAAATCATTACTGCTGTGAAGACCCGACAAGAGATCCTCATTTGGACGGATGTAAACCTTCACGCCATGCGTTTTGTTGGCCCAGATGACATTTTCTCGTTTGCCCTCGTTGCCAGCAACGTGTCCGTCATAAGTCTTAACGCGGCGGTCACTGTGGGAGATAAGGTCTTCTGGATGGGGCGTGATAATTTCTACGTCTACTCTGGGCGCTTTCAAGTTATTCCGTGCAGTGTTCTTCAATACGTGTTTTCCGACATTAATGCAGACCAAAACCACAAGTTCTTTGGCGCCTCTAACAATATGTTCGATGAAGTGATTTGGTTTTACGCATCTGCTGACTCCACTGAAATAGACCGTTACGTTAAGTTCAACCATACGGAAGGTGTGTGGGACATTGGAACCCTGGCCAGAACTGCTTGGGTGGATCAAGGCATTCATGAAAACCCCCGAGCTTCTGGTTCTGTCAGTGAGGTAGAGTACATCTACGTTCAAGAAAGTGGCGAGAACAATGATGGGAGTGCCATGAGTTCCTATATTGAGTCCGCTGATTTTGACCTGGGGGATGGGGAACAGTTTATGTTCGTGAACAGGCTTATCCCTGACGTTGCTATGCGGGACACTAGCGTAGATTCTTCTGGATCCCTTGATTACGTTCTTAAAACCAGAAACTATCCCCTTGAGTCCTTGACCACGAATTCGACCAGCACCGTTACCAGCAGCACTCAGCAATCCTTTGTTCGAGCCCGAGCCAGACAAGCCGTTGTGCGTATTGAAAGTGACTCTGTGGATCTGGGATGGACGTTAGGGGATCTACGGATAGGACTTCGTCCTGATGGTAGGCGGTAATGGCTAGATTATTAGATCACGAGCTTCCGCAAGCCCCTGTGTCGTATGAAGTGGATACGTTTGAGCTTATCCTTGGTGACATAGAGCGGTCTTTAACGAACAAGGAATTCCCTTCCGTGGTCAGTGGGAAAGATGAAACACACAGTATTTCTTGGTTCATGAGCTAATGGCCATTGCATATAAAAACATAGTTACGTTAGTGGGGTCTACTGGAGATGTTACCATTTACACATGTCCCGATGTCACGGAAGCCGTTGTCAAGAACATACATTTGTACAACAGTCATTCAGGCACTATAGTGGTGTACCCTAAAATAACAGACAGTTCGGCTTCGGTCACAGCTACTTTAGCTAAAGAAAGCCTGACAACATTGTCTGATACGTCCCTTACTGGACCTTTTACCCTAGAGGCCAGTGATACGCTAATACTTAACTGTGATGTAGCATCCAAGATCTATGCGGTTGCCAGTGTATTAGAGGTATCATGATGGAATATGCGGAACCTAAATATAAGGGGGAACCTACCGTTGAATCCTTGGCCAATGGGTTGGCTACTCTGGGCCGGTATGGTGACTCTTTCATGGTCCATGCTGCCGAAGGTGAGACGGTTGTTCCAAGGGAAGTTCTCGATGCTAATCCGGGACTGAAGAACCAGCTTCTCTGGCAGATGAAGATGATGGGGATCGAGAACCCCAACCGCTATGTGGTAGGCAGCGAATTTAATTCCATCAACCCAGTGACAGGCCAGCCAGAATTTTTCTTTAAAAAGATCTTCAAGGCCGTCAAAAAGATCTTCAAAAAAGTACTTCCCGTTGCAGCTCCGATTATCGGAAACATGATTGCGCCTGGTATCGGTGGACCGATTGCCTCTGCTCTGTCGGCCAAACTGACAGGAGGGTCATGGGGCGATGCCTTTAAGCAAGCTGCCCTTGCGTATGGAGCGCAGACCGTTGGTTCAGGGATCATGGGCGCTATGGACGCTTCTACTGGACAGGGTTCCGCTGGTTTCTTTGAGGGCTTGAAGCAAGGAGCTATGGCTCCGATTACGGCGGCGGGGAACCTGTTTAGTTCTGGACCCACCAATCCGTTGCAGCAAGGTATTTTTGGTAATGTGAATCAAGGCACACGCGGCTTTAACACGGAAACACTGCTCCCAAGGTATGATGCACAAGGGGGCGCACAGTCAATGCATGGTATTAAAGCGGATCCCCCATTTGGAACCGTACAGCCATCTGGTACTCCCGCTCAAGCTTCTGGCTCCGCAGCATCAGGAGCGGGTAGTGGACCCTTTACGTCAGATTTAATGGGCAAAGCAGCATCCGCTTTGATTCCAGGGGCTTTAGCTTTTGCCATGAGTCCAGCAGAAGAGGAGCAAATAGCCAAGCTTCCTATAGGGGATCCCCGTAGAAGTGCTTATGATCAATGGAAAAAGTTAACCGATGAAGAAAAGAGATTACCAGAAAATCAACAACTGTTGAGGGAAGCTGGTATTTCTCCTTCCTACACAGCAGATCGATTAGCTACGATTACGGGTCTTACACCAGCACAGGCACAAGAACACCAATTGAGTAGGTTTGGACGTATTTACAGTGCGCGTGGTGGAATGGTCAACGGACCAGGGACCGGCACATCTGATAGTATTCCCGCTATGTTATCAGACGGTGAGTTTGTCTTTACCGAGAGAGCGGTAGACGGCGCTGGTGGAGCAGGACGCATGTACGAACTTATGCGGCAATTTGAGAGAGCAGGATAATGGCTGAAACAACAAGCATTGTCAGACAGGCACCGTATCTCGAGGAGATACAGCAAAAGATTCTTGATATGGCTCTTGCCCGTGGGGAGACGCCTCTTGATCTTCCTGATTATGAAGTTGCGGGAATGGACCCCCTTACATCGAAAGCCATTACTGCTGGCGAAGCTGGAATTGGAGCCTTTGAGCCTTACTTAGAGACGGCTGGATCTGCATTCACGGCAGGGCAAGGCATTCTTGAAGGGGCGCAGCCCACTGTTACAGATTATTTCACGGAAGCTGGTACGACAGGCCGTGGCACTACAGGCATGTACGCTCCAGATGCAGCGACCATGCAGTCCTTCATGGACCCTTACCAGAGGATGGTTACGCAACAGGCTCTAGGGGAACTCACTCGTCAGGGCGACATTGCCGGCACCAAGCTCAGAGCCCGTCAGGCTGGAACTGGTGCGCTTGGGGGAGATCGCGGAGGTCTTCAGTTAGGGGAACTCAGCCGCAATTTGCTGGACATTGGTAGCCGCAGAACGTTTGAGGACTACTCCAAGAACTATAACCAAGCATTGAATGCGTCCCAGACGGCGTTTGAAAACCAACAGAAACGCCAGCAAGGAGTAGCCTCCCTGTTGGCTGGCCTTGGTCAAGCCACCTCTCAAGAATCTGCTAGATTGGCAGGGGCGCTTGGTCAATTCGGCGTGTCGCAAGCAAACCTTGGTAGCTTGCAGCAGTCTCTTGGCGCCCAGGATGTTCAGATGCTGTCGCAGCTTGGTGGACTAAGCCAGCAGCAGTCACAGATGGAACTGGACGCTACCAGACGGAACACCCTCCAGCAGCAGATGGAGCCCTACACGCGGATTGGTTGGCTAAGTGACCAGTTCAAACCAGCCATTGGTTCGGCAACCTCGAGCCAGACTATGGCACCAGATGATCCGCCAGCGAGTCCGTGGTCCCAAGCCATTGGTGCGGGGATCGCCGGCCTTGGCATCAACAAGGCTTTGGACAATCCGTTTGGCTCCATCTTCAAGAAGGCGGCAGCCTGATGAGAAAAACCATAGCCAATCGTAAGATGTTTCGTAATGGCGGCGCCGTGAACGCTGGACCCGCTGGCATCATGGCGTCTTCGCCCTCTCTTATTGATGCAGTGACCAGGGACGCTATGAACCCACAGGGCGGCCGGACCTTGTCGATGGCTGACGGTGGTATCGTCAGGATGCAGACAGGCGGTAGTGTTAGTATGGCGATGCCCCCACCCGTGGCGAAAGCTGGCAGTCCTACAGCAGCTTGGAACAAGCTCCCGCAATTCAGCAGACAATCTGGTCCTATCTATCTAGGCGACTTGCCCGTAAGTAGTATGTCTCAGGAAACAGTTCCGATTTCTAATCTCCAAGATTTTAGAAATGTTGGGAAGAAAAGGTTCATTCCCGCTGAAGCACAAACTATGGTTTCGGAGAGTCTTATTGAAAAAGGAGAAAGGGTTTTTCCTTCAAGGCTTGAGGTAGGTGAAGAGGACATTGATGTTTATGCAAAAGGAACTCCCCTAAGTGGTCTTGAACGAGCGGCAGCTAAAACGGGCGATGTTTTGGCAAGCGTAGGAACGGATGCGGCACAATATATAAAATCTTTTGGACAAGCGGCATACGATACTCTTCTAAGAAAAGAGATAGCTGGGGAAGAAACCCCTGGCAGACCCTCTGTAGGGCAGTACAAAGCCATAGCAGATATGAAGGAAATCCTTCCCTCCGGCTACAAAGATTCAGCAGAAGAAATAGCATTGGGTATCATTGAGGAAAATCCCGCTATAGATGTTCCTAAGTTAAAAGGGCTAGTAGCTAAAGCCTTAGAGGATGACATAAATATTATCAAAGGTAGAGATATAGAAAAAGAGATTCTTACCGCAGCAGAGGATACCGATGTAGAAACAGGCGAGGTTAAGAGAACAGATGGCTTAACGCCTGAAGACGAGATTCCTTCTGTGGCTGTACCCGAGGATCCTGTTCAGAAGACACCTCAAGCTGGAGACGCTCAAGCTGGACCCGCTGACACGGTTATGGGAGAAGGGGATGATCTAGATCGTGCCGCAGGGATACCCGATAGACATGTACGAAGCAACACCGCTATTCAGCAAATCAAAGAAGTCGCTCGAGACGGTGATGAAGCAGCGACCAAAAAGGGCATAGAAGACTATATAGCTGAGTTTAAAGGGGCGATTCCAGAATACGAAGGCAAGTCTGAAGCTGAAAAAGGTTTTGACATTGTCAAGATGGGCATGGCCATTGCCGCTGGAGAAAGTCCCGATGCCATTACCAACATATCAAAAGGTGTTTTGGCGACGATTGATAACTTCACCGCAGACGATAAAGAGAAACGTGCGTACAAGCGACAGGTTGCCCTGTCTGCTGCTAAATACGCTTTGCAGAGAGTTAACAAAGACAGAGATCGAATGATAGCTTTTGAAGACAAAGAAAAAGATATTGTTCAAGTAATGAATCCTAAAACAGGAGACATAAAAACTGTTACAAAAGCAGATCTTCGATCTGGAAATTTTCCTAAAGGATATTTAGCAACTAAAAACCCGTATGGTGATTTTGTAAACGGTGTAAAAGCGACTAAAGCTTTAGTTGTTGCCCAAGCAGCGGCAGCGAAGGACAACCAAATTACAAGTAAATGGCTAACCGTGGGAAAAGAATATGACCAAAACGCTCAGAAGGTTCTGGATTCCGTCCAAAGTAAAAATTTATTGGGTCCCGCTATAGAAATACTCAACAACCCTGATATTCCCATAACGGGAGCTAAAGGAGTTATGACCCAAAGTTGGAACCGAGTGAGAAACGCTTTTGGTTTTAAAGATGATGACGTTGTTAGCAAAAAAGGTGAGAAAAAAGAAGAATATATCAGTCGAGTTCAACGTGTTATTGCTAAAAAAATTACAGCTATATTAGGTGAATCAAACAGGACAATCTCTACCCCCGATAGAGACAGAGCAGACCAACTTGCGGGAGTGTTTGCTAATTATCTTTATGACCCTATGGTCCAAGATCCTGATATTCTTAGGTCCAAGATAAAAACCTTGTATCAAACACTTGATAACGACCAAAAATTAGGAACGGCAGCAATGCGCCGGATAGAGGATTCTGTAGGTTCTTTAAGAACTCCAGGAGGGGAAAAAGCATATAAAGATGTTTTGAGACGGTCTGCTGACACTATTTTAGGCACGGCTAGGGGCATTGGCCCTAAAGGGAAAGTACGAAAGTTAAGCGAGTTTGGAGCGTTTGATGCACAAGGCGTGTTTAGATGACTCAAATACAATTTCCATCAGGAGAGACTGTAGATTTTGGAGACGTTAGGGACGATCAAATTAAGCAATCTATTACAGTTCTCCGTCAAAAAAATCCAGAGTTGTTTGAAGAAGCCGACGTTGATTATTCCACAATGTCTTACGAAGAAATTGCGGATAGAGGGCGTTCTCAATCAATAAGTTCTCCTTCAGAAGAATTCAAACCAACCCACGAAGGAGAGGTCAAGGATCTTAGCCTTCAATACTACGTGGGCCGTGGGGACACGGACGAAGAGCGTTTGCTTAGACTTACAGAAGTCTTCGGACAGGAAGGCGTAACGCAAGTTGGCGTAGATGATTTTGTTCTCAACCTCGACAACATAACGGAAGACGTTAAAGAAAAGTTCAACCTCCCTGAATCAGGAACCATTCGGTTCAACCAGCCAGGTTTAGGCTGGCAAGATGTTGCTGGGTTCTTGGGTAGGGAAACGGTTCCCCTTGTTGCTGCTGTAGGGGCGAGTATCGCCGCCACAGGAATGGGCGCTCCAGCCGGAATTGCTCTTGTTGGTGCAGCGGGCGCTGCTGGTAAGGCGGTAGATGAATTTATTTTTGAAGATATCTTTGAGGGCCTTCAGCGACAAGACACTGGGGAAGTCTTAAAAGATGTTGCGATTCAAGCTTTGATAGAAGGTGGTGGCGAAGGTCTTGGTCGAGGAATCATGTGGGGTGCTAAAAGGCTGTTAAAAGGAAAAGGGCCTATTCCTGATTCTGTCCGGGTTGCGGAATTGCGAGAAAAATATATTGCGGATGGTGTTTCCCCTAACAAAGCAACCAGAATGGCCACCAAAGCTGCCCGAGAAGAAATGTCTTCTATGTACCGTCAGATGATTGACGAAGGTGCAAACATTCCCGCTGTTACTCTTAGTGGTAAAAACATCCTTGGGCGAACCCAAGCGATTTGGGAATCCATCTTTCCTAATGAGGCCGCCGTTGCCAGAAACGTAGACTACGTCAACAAAGTTTTACAAAGGCATCAGATGGGAGAAATCTCTTCGGATCAGGCAAAAGAGCTTATTACGCAAACCGCAGAAAGCATGGCAGCGAAATTAGCGCAGAGCATGACGGATCCTGACCAGATCGTCAAACAAGCCAACAAGGAACTTCGCACGGTTCTTGAAAAAGAGTTCGATACCATCAATAAAGTTTTAAAAGAAACCACGGCTGGATCTCAAGGGTTGGCTACGGAGTTCCAAAGGGGTCTGGAGTTGGCCACCAAACTCTTTACCTTTAGGTCTGGGCAAATGTACCGGCAGGCTGATGAGTTACTGACGGGGGAGATGATTAACTTGAAGCCTCTTCAAGACAGATTAGGGGAGCTTCAAAAAAATGTTTTAAAGGGTGGAGAACAGCTTCAGGGAGGTATCTTCAAACATATTATGGAGACTCCGAATCTGTCGATTAGCGAGATTCCCGCTCTTCGTGCCGCGTTACGTGCAACAGAGGCACACCCCGATTTGTTGGGTACGGTGGCAGGACGAAACATTAAAGAGCTTCTAGACATTGTAAACGGGGCTATTAAAAAGAAAGAGATTGAGCTTGCCCAAGAATTACAACGGGGGTTTGCAGGCAAGTTTGAAAGCGGAGTTCGTCCTTATACAGGTCGAGCGGGACCAACGCCAGATCCCGCTAGAAGTCCATCTGAAGTTTCCAATCTTAGAGACGGTTTGGATATGCTGGCGCAAGCCAACAAGCACTATGAAGAAGGCGCTGAGATAATTAACTCTGGCATGATCCAGCAAATGAATCAGCTTATCAAAGATAAGAACATTGTTGATTTAAAAGGCTTGGTGGATCTTGCTGTAAGACCCAATCAGCCTAATCTGTTAAAGTTTGTTCTGGATTCCGTTACACCAGAATCTGCTGAAGTAAATGCTATTATCGAAGTCGGTAAGGCTAGACCTGGATTCTTCGCAGAGCTTCAGGAAAGAATACTTGGTGGCGACATAAAAGGGGTGAATCAGGCATTGGAGGATGCTGGTTTAGGAGCGGCCTCTCTTGAAAAGGCTGGCATTAAAGCAGAAAAGCATATGTTTACGGTGCCGGAAATTTATAATCAGTTACCCAAGAACGATCCTACTCGAATGCGTCTGCAAAATGATTTCGCGGAAATGCTTCAGTTGTATGATGAAATGGCAACAGCGGCGAGACGGCCTGGTGATTTCAGGGAAGGCTTTAGAAGTTTGCTGGCCAAAAACTGGATGGACGATGCAGTCAAGCTTAACCAATCGGACGAAGGAATAAATTACAAAGCTCTTGTTTCTTCCTTTGATTCTTTAGGAACAAAAGTTCAGAACGAATTGTTTGGTCAACAAGCCGGTGAGTTTCGTAGGGTCATGAACGACTTTAAGTTGTTAAGTCGAACCAGTGCAAATCAGCTTGATGAGTTTATGGGAAACATAGGAAACCAAGATGCACGGTCCATTGTTGACGCATTTAAGGGCGCCGTCCGACAAGCAGAAGTCGAAGGTCAGGATGCCTTTATCCGAGCTATGCGCGGTGGCCCTGTTGACGTAGACAAGCTTGTTATTAACGTTCTAAAAAACCCCAAGAACTATGACACCCTACGGGCAAGAGTAGGCGACGATATGCTTGACGCTCCAGGTGGGTTCAAAGATTTAGTAATGGAGCGCATCGTTGCGTCTGGTTTTCCTACAGGAAAAGTCACGGACGATGTGGTTCAGTCAGGTGCGTTTGGTCAGTCTTGGCTTAAATCGATGAAAGACATGAACAAGGCGGGTGCTTTAAACAAAATTCTGGGAGACGAAGCCGTATCCGATCTTATGCGGATTGCCAAGGCTGGAGAAGCTGTGTCCGATTCCGTTATGAAAGGCAAAACAGGTCTGGCGGCGGCTGGATACGCGGCTGGATTTGGAACAGCTTTGATCATGAATCCTATAGCTACCTTGGGCGGGGCTGCCAGTATCATGGCACTTTCAAGGGCGTTACGATCCAAACCAATTATGAAGTATCTGGCTTCGCCAAGATTAAGAGCCTATGAAGCAGAACGGGCAATGAAGATTGGAGCAGATATCGGACCAAGAAACATAGCTGCTGAAAAAGCTCGAGAATCTGCATTGCGTTCTCTTAGAACCATACTGGTTGACGCTGGGTATTATGCAGGTGGGAGGGGCGCCGATACCGTCACCAGAGAGGTCGAAGCTCAGATGGGTCCGAATCAGGAAGAAGTTGTTTCTGAAACGGTTACTCAACAAGCTCCCGCTCCAAGACCACAACCACAAATGCCTGCCCAACAGGCACAAGCTCCTGTGCCTCAGATTCCAGCAGCCGTGGCGCAACCGTCTCCGCTCCTACAGGCTGAGATCAACAAACTGTATGGGATGCCGCCGGTATGATGCTATCAGATCATTTCTCTTTGGCTGAGTTCACGAAGTCCCAGACGGCCATTCGCAAGGGCATCAAGAATGAGCCCAACGAAGAAGCTATCGAGAACATGCGCTTGTTATGCGAGAACATCCTGGAGCCTGTCCGAGCCTACTACGGCCTTCCCTTTACCCTGAACAGTGGGTTCCGGTCCTTGGGTCTTAATACGGAGATTGGTTCTTCCCCGACTTCCCAGCACGTGACGGGGCAAGCCGCCGACTTTGAGATCCCTACGATCTCAAACAAGGACATTGCACACTGGATCAGGGACAACTTGGACTATGACCAGCTTCTGCTAGAATTCTACAAGGAAGGAGATCCAAGTTCCGGGTGGGTGCATTGCAGCTACGTGGGATTTGAAAACAGGAAGCAGGCCAAGACGTTTGATGGGTCCACTTGGAGTTCACTGACGTAATGGCACGGAAGAAGAAAAATTGGATCAAGGGCGCTATTAAAAAACCCGGGGCTTTGCGTAAGACACTGGGCGTCAAGAAAGGCAAGAAGATACCGGCGAAAAAGCTTCGAGCTGCCGCCAAGAAGAAAGGCAAGACAGGACGAAGGGCCAGGTTGGCCATGACCCTGAAGAAGATGCGAAGGAAATGAAGCCACATCAGTATTTTGCTTTAGGTAACATATTATATTTGATGTCGGAAACGAAAGGATTTGTAGATTGGGAATTAGGTAAGATACGTTCTATCTTACGCCCCTGTGTCAGTCGAGATTGGTTTAATCTTGAGTTTGACAAGGAAACCAACAAGCCCGTCTCTGTTGCTGTCTGGGCATTCATGAACACAGACGCATTAAACAGGTATCTGGAGAATGAAGGAAGGTTGGCGTTTTCACAGGATGTGTTCGGTAAGGACGAATTACTATTTACTCATTTTATATCCAAGGACAATGGTTTTAGGTTTTTGAAGAGAATGCTCAACACGATAAGTTCAGACCACCCGCACATCAGATATTGTTACGGGTTGCGTGGATTTAAAGATAAGATGAAAACGGCTAAAGTATATATGCCACACTATAGGAGTACGTGATATGCCTGGCGACGATCCTGGAACACCCGGAGAAGACGAATCTGGTGGGGTAGATTCCGTAGCAGATGTAGCGGCAACGGATCAAGCTACTGGACAAGCCGCCTTTGACAGCGCCGGAGGGGCGGAAGGGGCGGAAGGGGACTACTATGATCCTTTTGCCATTACCACTGAAGGATCTGATCCCACAATTCAAGATTTTATGGCTGCTGGATTAAATCCCCAAGCCCTAGGCGTTGCGCCAGATCCTGGGGGACCTTTAGGAGGAGGGAATTTAGGAGACCCAGACCCCGTATCTGGTGGTATTGGAAGTCTGATTGATAAGGTCACTCCTGACGGACCAGACCTGATGACCATTCTCACGGCGCCTCTTGAGGCGTTGATCAGTTTCTTCACGTTTGGATTAGTGGACCCCGAGTTTACAGGGAAGGATGTCTTTGGCATTCCGGGAGCCTCTTCTTCGGATTTCTCACGAGCGATGGAAGGTAAGGTTGGACCACAGGCCCCTGGTGTTGAGTTTGGTATTCCCATGATAGGGGGTGTTGAGATTACTGGAAAAGGGGTTGAGCCCACAGGTATTTTTGCTGGAGGTAAAGAAGCTCAATTCTCTATGGACCCTAACCAACCCAGCAAATCCATTCCAACTGATATGCTTACTACCTTTAAGGAGACCATTGCCAAAAGTGGTGCCCCAAAGGAGGTGCAGGACCTGGCCTTAAAGAAAGTAGATGCGGCAGCAAGTGCTGCTCAAAATCTTGCTACTAACTATCAGCAAGACGATACACGTTATAGCGCCCCTCCACCAACCGCTAACCAGCAAGCCCGTATTGATGCCTTTGACAGGAGCAATGCTCTCTTTGGCTCCCCCAAGGATCAAGGGTACGGGCGCCCCGGACCACAAGCTGGGACCAGTGATACAACGACAGGATCACCATCAGCTCACCCAGAAGACTTGGCGGCTGCAATGACACAAGCAGTAGGAGGGGGGCCAATTTCTTACGATGTCAGTGGATTAGGGAGCGCAGGGTCAATTCCACCAGGATATTCGACTTTAGGAACACTCCAACCTGGCGCCACACCAGGTTGGAGCCCTGGAGTTCAATCGAATATCCCTGGACGATCTTCCGACCCTAGAAGCGCACAGACCAAGGGGGACAAAGCTACTTTAGGAGAGTATCCCGTTGACAGCGGTAAACACTTGAGGGACCCAATAATTGGTGCGAGAGAAAAGTTAGCCAGTGAGGCGCTTATGCAACAGATGGTAATGCAACAACCACCTGCTTATAGGGACATGCCTGCCCCTTATGACTCAATGGCCGATGCCCGAGCAAGACAGGACGCGGCGATTATGCAACGGGCTCAACAGTCAGATTGGTGGGATGCCGTTCGAGGAAGAGGACCAGATATGTATAGGGACACGCCCCCTTATGACCCAATGGCCGATGCCCGAGCAAGACAGGACGCACGGAATCGGGCAGCGGAATATCAGAGGGGAGTGGATATGTTCAGGCAGGATCTAGGAACCCCTGTTCTAGGTTTTAACGACCCTGATACATTGGCGATACAGAGGACCAGAGATAAATTGGGTGACTATACTACTAGACTATCAGATTGGTGGGATGCCGTTCGAGGAAGAGGACCAGAGATGTATTTAGATCCCTCCAGAGGAATGGCTGGTGGAGGTGCCGTCCGTGGTCCAGTGACAGGCGGCCAACGGTCCAGAGGCATAATGTCTCTGCGCTAGGTTACTTGGCGTTGCCCCAGTTCTCGCCTATGCCGACATCAACCTTGGCAGGGATGTTAAGCTTCGGCACACAGTGTTCCATGAGTTCCTTGATATGAGGGATATCCCTATCATGTATCGAAAAGCACAGTTCATCATGAACCGTGAGCATTGGAACATGGCCTTCGGCCACACAGTCCAGCATGGCTTGTTTGGTCTGATCCGCACTCGATGCCTGAATCAGGCGGTTGAGTGACTTGTAGGTAAAGGCCACCTGATATAGCGCGGGGTTGAAAGTTTTCCAGTTTTTCTCCCTAGACTCTACGGGGGTGTTTAGGGTGTCTTCCCATCTGGATTCCAGGGCATCTACGTGCATGGATTTCTTCATGTCCTTGGAATACCCTTTAAGTTCTCTCATTGGGAATCGGCACTTGCGGCCCAACATGGTTCGCAGTTCTGCTTTGTCTTCCGCTGCTCTCATTACCCGTGAGGCCAGATCCCGTATGAAAGGAACCTTCTCGTTGTACTCGTCCCGAATGGCCTTGGCTTCTTCAAAAGAAATGTTCCCTAGCACGGACGAGAGCTTCCCCACTCCCATACCGTACATGAGCCCCAAATTAATTGTCTTGGCTTGAGAACGCTCCACGCCGGCAATGTCTGCCATGATCTGATGGAAATCTACGTCCTCGTCATGGTATGCCTTGACGATCTCAATAACCTTTTCGTCACTGGAAATAGGTGGCGTAAGAGACGCATAGTGCATCAGCCATCTGGGCTCTTGGGAACTGTAGTCAAAGCTCCCCCATCTGGTTCCTTCTTCGGGAAGAAAAAGTCCACGAATAAGTCCTTTAATTTGTGGGTGTCGAGAGGGAACTTGCTGCAAATTAGGATGGCTGGACGAAAAGCGGCCTGACACTGTCCCACCTCCATCTGACCGCAACTGGTTAAACTGACAGTGAATACGGCCATTATGCTGATGGCTAAGAATCGTATCAACAAACGTTGTATTCGCTTTGTTGTATTCACGTATTTCCAGAATGCTCTTAGCTATAGGGTGTCCATGCTCCGATAGGAACTTCTTCGTAAAGCTTGGCCCTTTGGATATAGCCGTTTCCGCATAGGATAATTTAAAGTGATCAAAGATCTTAGCCAAGCTTTTAGCGTTCCACGGTTCAATGTCCACGTTTGTCTCATCGAGGATCTTCTTGCGAAGCTCATCTTCCTTGCCCTGAAGCATCTTCTTGGTTTCTTGTGCCTTCTCAAGATCAACCCTGACCCCACGCTTACGCATCTCAAAGATAATGGGAATGAGATCCAGTTCCATGTTCAGGATGTCCTGGCAATTTTCCTTCATAAGGTTTTTATGCAGAACATCCCACAGGTCAAACGTAAGCCGAGCATCTGTCTCCGCATACAAGGCAACTCGTGCCGGCGGAAGCTTCCACATCTCCTTCTTGGCATCAACGCCATGCTGCGCTGCCGTTCTCCGAAGTTCGTCTTCCTGTTTCCTTTTCCCGAGATACGTTTTCCCTAGCGCATCCAGACTGTAGCTGAACCGATTCTCGTCCAGCAGCGGAGCCGCAATCATGCTGTCTAGAACTCTTCCCTTTATCTCAATGCCTTCCGTCATCAGCCAGCCAAGATCGTACTGCGCGTTGTGGAACACAACATCCATGCCGTGCTTCAACTGATCTTTCAGCCACTTGGTAACATTATGTTTCGACATGTTTCCAAAGCTATCATGGGCAATCGGCAGGTAGGCTTGCCAGTTTTCCGTGGCCACAGCTATCCCTATCAGATACCCATCGTCTCTGGACCAGCCTGGACCCTTGGTCAAAAGGTTTGGGTCCTTGGTTTCTACGTCCAGACAGATAAGCTTCTCTGAAGAGAGATCAGGCAATACGTCTGGGGGTGTCCAGATGGTTTCATCAAAAAGGTCTTCGTCCATTATTTTTTATCTCCACAAAGCGCCGCCCATATAGCGGTATAAGAAGTTGCATCCACACCATCATCCTTGTTAAAGGCTCCGTTCTCATGTCTGGCAACTTTCAGCAGCACCATTATAAATGCCGCCTGTTCAGGGGTCACGGGATGACCGAGATACCAGCTCATGCCTTCGGCAAATCTCTTGTGCAAACTTCTGTAGTCTCCGTGCTGAGACGCACGTTTGCCCGTTACCAGTTTCAGGCATTTTTTTAATATCGTTCCAGGTTTCATATTGAATAATACTTATCGGTTGAGGGTTCCATAATGTGAAGAGCCTTCTTGGCTCTGGTTACAGCCACGTAAAACACACGGTGTTCTGTGGAAGGGTTTTTTTGGTATTCTCGATCCGCTGCATAGGACAGGTCAGGGATGACCAGTATGTTATCGGCCTCTCCCCCCTTCATAGAGTGGATCGTACTGACCTTGATCCTTGGATGCTTGACGTTGTCACCGCGTCTAAGCGCATTCAGAAGGTAGTGCTGCATGTCACGGCTTATCTTGTCCAGACTCCGGTGCCATCTGGTCTCCCCATCGTAAAGCAATCCTAGATTGGATCTGGCGAAGTCCATGTTAATCAGTATCTCAGTATCTAGATTCAAGAGCCCTTTCGACCTAGGTCCAAAGCCTTTGGCATATCCATCATCCGCCTTCATGAAAGAGTACATGTTTCTTAGTTCGGCGGCGTCCAGAGATTTCCCTTTGGACAAGGCTTCCCAACTCAAGATGGCCTCATACATTTTAGGTGGAACACTGGGATGTCCGTTTCGGCTATAGACCCAGCCTTCATCTCTCAAGGTGTCAGCATATTGCGATGCAATACGATTGGTTCTAGCCATAATGCACCACTCACCCTCTTCCAAGGGAACATCCCACAGGCTTTGGTGTTGCTGAACTATTCCCTCTTCCGGCCTCGCTTTCCATTCCTTGGGCGCCCGTCCCTCAATACGAGAAACTATGCTCTGCGCTACATGCCACACGCTGTTTGGAATCCTGTAAGACTGATTCAAAACTTCCCGTTCTTGGGTGGCGCTCAGAAAGGCCGGAACATCCGCACCTTGGAATCCCATGATGGCTTGGTCATCGTCCCCCGCAAAGATTTGAATGTCTGGAGTTTCCCTGAGAATGTCTACCATCTGCCACTGGAGCGTCGATAGATCCTGTGCCTCGTCCACGAACAAGGCATCCACATCCAGAGAATGACCGCGTTCAATAAAGTCTTCGATCATATCGGTGAAATCAATTTTGTTGGTGGATCTCTTGTAGTCCTCGTATGTTTCCACCAACCGGCGTAGTTCCATGAAATTAAGATTGTAGTTAGCAGCCTGCCTGAACATCTCTTCCCACGGTATGCGCTTGCTCCGTGCTAAATGATAGATGTTCATGTAGTAATCGCCTTGGCTAACACCCAACGTGTCAAAGTCGCTTTCAAGCAAGCTCTTGGTGTCTCTGCCAAAATTTAAACCTATGGCCTCTCCGATTATGCGGAAGTCATCGCCCCTCATCACTTCCGATACCTTGTAACCCCCTTCCCTAAAGGCAATCGCATGTAGCGTCTGAAAGTGCGGCAAACGATTTTCCTCAAGGCCGCAGTCATGGCAAACTCGTTCACGGCTCTCTCTGGCGGCCTGTCGAGTAAAGGAAACACAGGCGATACGCTCTGGCTCTATGCCTTGGTTGATGTACTCTTTAACCAAGTTGGAGTTGTTCTGGGTTTTGCCACAGCCTGGTGGACCCAAGTATGTTTTCTGTATCTTCATTAGCGGCACCATATCTCATATTCGCATCTATCAGCATGAGGTGTGTCCCAGATTGCTACAGCCAACGCTCGATCAGGTGTGCCCCCCTTCCCCAAATAATCTTCACGCCAATCCAGATTTGCCCAGCGTGTCGGTCGATGTCTTAACCATTGCCCCAAACCTTTCTTACATGCCCATAATCTCTCAGGACAAATCAACGCCATACGATGCACACCGATAGCAAACGCATGGTCAATAAAATCTCGAATACAATGAAAAGGAGGGTTGGTAATTAGATCAGGGTGTTGTGCTTCTCGCCACTCAAAAAAATTATGTCCCGTTGCAATATCATGCCGCACTGTCTCAGCAACGGAACAGCCGTCTGTATCAATCGCATCAGCAAACCGCCCATCACCAGCACACGGTTCCCAACATCTCACCGAGCGCCAATCCAGGTTCCGCAGCACAGTCCCGATAATGCTATGCGGTGTCGGATAATTATCGTTCTTGTTTCTCATATCACTTCACCTTGGTTGAAGCTTCAAAACGGCACATCCATATCTTTTTCTTTTTGGAAATCTGGTGCTTCCAGTTCCACATCAAGTTCTTCCATCTCTGGAACGAACCAAACACGAACCTCTCTCCACGCGCCTTTGTTGTCTTTCAAACGATAACGCTTATCGGCCACCTGTCCGTTGTTCAGTTCTTTCAACCGTTCCGTAATCTGGCCACGGGAGTAATTGGTGAACCCTTTCCGGCGCAAAAATTCCTGTAAGGCTCCCAATTTGAAATGTGTGTGACCGTCTGATGTCCACGGCTTACCTGTCAGCAACTCTTCTTCGCTCTGTGCTTTAATGCGTGAGGTACAGAACATCTCCAAGAGTTCGTTAAACTGACCCTTGGTGGTTAGTTCTTCTGGCACGTTGATCCTGGTTGCTGTCTGTAGCAGAGTGTTGATCAGTTCGCGCCAATCGGCTTCCTTCATCTTGGCTGGCATCTGATACATCTGCTCCATGCAAGCTCTCTGAAAATCCATCTGCATCTGAAGCTGCTTTGTAGATAGTTCAAGTCTGGACCCATCAACATCCACGAACCACACAGCGGGTTCCGATTCCACTACGGTCAGCCCACCAATCGTTGGACAATCTTGCTTGCCCCCCACACCAAACTGGCGCGTTCTGCACAGAGATTTGTTGCAATGACTTTGGATAGGTTCTTGCTTACACGTATAGAAGTACTCTTTCTTTTCTAACTGATCTTGAATCGTGACGATCTCTTTAGCTGGCAGCGACGGAGTGCAGTGTTTCTGGTTATGCTTCTCCAACGAATCGCGCCAGCTATTCGGAGATGCCATCTTGTAATAAACACCTATGTTAAGAAGCGTGTTGTTGCGGCCACCTTCTGGAATCCCATGCTCCGTCAGTTGCTGCAAGCAAGGGGGTCCGTTAGGCAAAACTTCTGAATTCGTGCCCAGTTCAAAAGCTCGAAGCTCCTTCAGACTGATCTTGGACTTCTCTGCCCGCGCCAAAAAATCTTCCAAGGATAACTCGTTGCCCTCATCGTCATACGCAAAGCGCGTGGTATATTCTTCTTGGAAGTACGGCAGATTTATAAAGTTCCCAACGTCTCCGCGTTCCACAATCACTTCTTCTTGCTTGGGGAATATCTCACACGTTCCAAAGCCTAGGGCCGAAGCAAACTCAGCCAGCTTGTCACGGAGATCCACGGCAGGGACCTTCTCCGATAAGAAAATAAACAAATGGGCGCCCCCCGACTTTGAACGGCACACGGTCAACGGGAGCTTGAACCGCGCACTCTTCTTGCAAAGCGCGACTAGATCTAAATTGTAATCGTCAATGTCCAGCGTACCGAAAGTGCAACCGTTGGTTTCATCAATAGGAATACTGCCAACACCTTGCTTGCCTTCCAAGTGCTGTTCCACTAAGGCAATCGTCAACGGTTCACGGACAATGAAGCTTTTGGCTTTCTGCTTGCCGTTCCGCTGGTAATTTAAAACTTCAGTCTGGCCGTGTGCTTCTTGGAAACCCTTAAACAGGTCTAGAAACCTTTCGGCATTCGTTCCCATCCCAAAAAGAGGACCCCCACCGAAGCGGGGGTCCAATCCTTCTTAAAACGGGATGTCAGAATCGGTTTGACTTTCCACTTGGTCCAGAGACACAGGTGGCGCGATAGCGAGTTCTCCATTTTTAATGGATACATACATCTCTTTCGCTTCCGTATATGCCTCAATAGATGGAACCGTACCTTCCTGGGAAATGCTCCAATTGAACCAGTTTCCTTTATCATTGGATTCCTTAACCGTTTTAAGACGGTAAGTGTTGGCGTACATCGGTAACGCCTTGCCATTGTGCTTTTGCATCTGCATCAGCGACAGCCACGCCCGAGATTTCTTCAACTGGGTCTTCTTCATGTCCAAGATGGCACTCTCCAAGTTGCCGTCATCGTGAACAATCTTCACGTAGTACTGTGCGGTCCTGACGATTTCGTTGCCGTTCGCCAGCAGTTCCATACCAGTGTCCTGATCTCGCACTGCTTCTCTCACATCTGACGAGTCGGCATTCAGTTCACTGACAAAGCCGCCCCCTTGCTGGCGAGGTACGAACTCCAGCAGTTTCATCTGGAAAAAAGCCGGAAGGACAACAACGCCTTCATCACCGTCCCATGACTGTCTGGTCACGGTGTTAAAGATATCGCCAGCCGACGCTCCTTGTATATAACCAGAGTCAGATTTATCAAGTTGAGGGCTTAAAGCCTGTAGAAGTCGAACGAAAGGAATTTGAAGATCCTGTGTGGTGACTTCCTCAAATCCACTTCCACTGTCTTCTGCGAAAGCTTCCATTAATTCTTTAGGCAGTCCATTCTTCTTTGCCATGATCATGCTCCTTTTATCTTGGCTACTGTTCCAATGTGCGCGTTGAATAATTCTGTATCGAACTCTAGACCGGCTTGAAGACGCTCTTTCACAAGCTTCTTCAACGTCATTGGTTCAACCCAAACTCTCGCCGTTGTATCATGACCAGATTTATCCAGGTCATCTTGCAACGCCTTCGCTTCGTTGTCTTGCGAGAGCCCAAAAGAAATCTGTAACTGATTCTTTATGAAGTCCTCACAACCAATCGACCGCAGATGCTGGATAGCTAAATCCTTTTGCATAGGGTCTTTCGGCATTAAAGCGTGAACGAAGGTAGTCAAGGAAACGGTATTCCCGTCAACCTCAACTTTATCCATACCAAGCTCTGCCATTTTGGCCGGCACGAGATCGTATAGATATTTATCGCGAGTTTGTTTGAGGCTCTTGATTGCCTCTTCGGTTGCACCTACTGACTGAATGACGGCTGTCACTTGCCGTATCAAATCAGAGAGTTCACTTCCACCTTCCGTTGTTAGTTTTTCAAAGGCTTCTGCATCAGCGACGATTGTGTCAAGTATGTCTGTCACAAGTATCTCCTCTTCAGGTTGTAAGTTCTTCGATGCCGCCACGGACCTGAATTCTCACGGGATAGTAGTCTTTCTCTAACTTGTCCCATTTGAGAACATTGACACGGCCCCCATTGGCATCAGCGGCGATGGCAAACGCCACGCCGATAATCGCAGGATCCCCCAGACACAACAGCCAATCGTCATCACCATACGCCTTCAGCTTTCGCTTGATCTGTTCGACCACGCGACCTGGAGATATATGAATCTGATCAAATGGAGCTGCGAGGGAAGCAAGGTCCCCCCACTTACGCGCTGGAAGCACATTAAAGCGAGGATTTTCTTGCGTTAGATACACTGTCATAGTTCTGCTTTCTTCTTGTATGTGTCATTGCGTACCAAACTTTTAGTAACTTTGCAATAGACAATTATGAACTCTATGCTATATTTAGCCTAAGAGAAAGAAGAAAGTGATGAACTACGAATTCAAAACAATCCCCTTCGCGCACCAAAAAGATGTCCTCGTGTCCTCTTGGGACAAGGTCAATTGGGCGTTGTTCCTCGAGATGGGAACAGGAAAAAGTAAAGTTGCCATCGATAACGCTGGCCTTTTGTTTGAAATCGACAAGATTGACACGATGATTGTTCTGGCCCCCAAGGGGGTCTACCGAAACTGGGCGCGGCTGGAAATTCCCGCACATCTGCCTGACCGAATAGAACGGGACATCGTTGTCTGGAGTCCTTCCCCCAAGTCAAAAGAGAAGTCGGCGCTTAAAGCTTTTGCGCTGCCCCATGAAGGCGACGATCTCCGTATCCTCGTCATGAACATCGAAGCCCTGTCCACGGTCAAAGGTCAACGCTACTTGGCCGCCGTCCTTAAAATGTCGAAAGCATTTCTGGCGCTGGACGAATCGACAGCTATCAAGAACCCGAAAGCCAAACGGACGAAAGCTATCTTGAAGATGTCACCGCTGGCCAAGTACCGGCGCATCCTGACAGGATTCCCCGTGACACAATCTCCTATGGACCTGTGGTCACAGTGTCACTTCTTGGATAACCGATTGCTTGGCGAATGCGGGGATAACTTTTTTCAGTTTCAATACCGCTATGCCGTCATGAAGCGACAGACCTTCGGCGCCCACTCTTTTAATAGAGTTGTCGGCTACCGAAACCTTGATCAATTGTCTGAGCTGTTAAAAGAATTTTCCTCACGTATTCTAAAAAGTGAATGTCTGGATCTTCCCGAAAAGATGTACATCCAAAGATACGTGACACTGACCCCTGACCAAAAGCGTATCTACACAGAGGTCAAGGAATTCGCTCTGGCCATCTTGGATGAAGACACGTTCATGACCGCCCCCAACGCCATGACCCAGCTACTGCGGTTACAGCAAATTCTTTCCGGCCACACGAAACCTGATGACGGATCCTTGGTGGAAATCCCGGACAACCGATTGAAAGAACTCTTGGACTGCCTCGATGAAATCGAGGGCAAGGTCATCATCTGGTCAAGGTTTCGTTATGACATGAAGCGAATTACTGAAGCATTATCAAAGACTTACGGGTCATCGTCCACGGTCACTTACTACGGCGACACCACGGACGAAGAACGGACCACGGCCATCGAAAGATTTCAGGAAGGGAGCGCCAGGTTCTTTGTCGGCAATCCGCAAACGGGCGGCTACGGCATCACGCTCACCGCTGCCACCACCGTGATCTATTTCGCCAACAGTTTTGATCTGGCTGTCCGTATGCAGTCGGAAGACAGAGCGCATCGAATCGGTCAGAAGAACAACGTCACTTATATAGACTTGATTGCCGAAGGCACGATTGACGAGAAGATCGTCAAGGCTTTGCGAAGCAAAATGGATATTGCAAGCACGGTCATGGGCGAAGAATTAAGACAGTGGCTAAAATAACCCTTTAGAAAGAGAAGGAAAGAAAATGTATAACGATACTGAACTATCTTCTGTTGAACGCTTGAAGAAAGACATTCGACAGGCCGCCTCCACTCTATCTGACACAGAGGCACGGTTCTTAGTCGATGCCTACTACCAGATGCAAGATGACCGCATCCGTGCGGATGGTCAGGTACGCTCAATGGAGAACGAACCCCACGCCGTGTTGTCATGGCTTGGAGAACAATCTTCCATGCTTGAGACTCAAGTCAAAGGCGCACTCGATGTCTATTCCGCAAACCATCCCATAGGCAAACGTATCCGCACCGTTCACGGTGTGGGACCTGTCATATCTGCTGGACTGTTGGCGCACATAGATATAACGAGGGCTAATACGGCTGGGTCAATCTGGCGCTTTGCCGGCTTGGATCCCACCAGCGAGTGGAAGAAGGGAACCAAGCGTCCGCATAACGCTGCCCTTAAAACCCTGTGCTGGAAGCTGGGCGAGAGCTTTGTCAAAGTATCGGGGAAGGAAGACGCCGTCTACGGTAAGCTATATAAAGAACGTAAAGCCGAAGAGAGCGCCAAGAACGAACGCGGGGAGTTCGCTGATCAGGCCAAGCAGAAGCTTGAGAAGTTCAAGATAGGCAAAACCACTGATGCCTACAAAGCTTACTCTGTAGGGAAGCTCCCCCCGGGCCATATCCACGCAAGGGCGAAACGCTACGCCGTCAAGATGTTTCTCAGCCACTTGCACGAAGCATGGTACGAACATCATCATGGCAAGCCCGCACCGGCACCTTATGTGTTCGCTCATGCAGGGCATGTGCATAAAATAGAGGTCCCGTTTTAATCACAAGAAGCGAGGGAACCATGAGCTGCGAATGAATCAATTCCTATGAGAGAACCAAACCTACGGAATGAATCATGCCCCATGAGAGAACCACATCCCGAGAATGAATCAAGCCCCATGAGAGAACCACTCTATATGAATGAATCAAGGCGTTTGAGAGAGCCATCGTTTGCGAATGAACCACGGACTAAGAAAGAACCAGGGTACATGAATGAATCAAGAAACATGAGGGAACCAAAAGCTCCGAATGAATCAAACATGGCGAGGGAACCAGGGCACATGAATGAATCAAAAAACATGAGGGAACCATAAATTGTGAATGAATCAGTGACAGTGAGAGAACCAGGTTCCATGAATGAACCATGCCAAAGGAGAGAACCAAAAGGCCCGAATGAACCATGCCTTTGGAGAGAACCAGAGTGTAAGAATGAATCACGTCCGGCGAGAGAACCAGGATGCACGAATGAATCACGGAGCCTGAGAGAACCACCATCTCTGAATGAAACCAACAACTTAACCCCTAGAAGGATACTTTAAATGCCTGATATTTCACGATACAAGAGTATAGCCGTGCCGATTCCCATCTGGGAGATCCTGATTGAAATGTCCAAAGTCAATCATCGCTCTCCAGCTCAACAGGTGTCGTTTTTGGTCGAAGAAGCCAAAGGCACACCCACAGACAAACAGGTGAGGAAATGGTACGCCGCTCTCAGGAAAAAGAAATGACACCCGAAGAACTGGAAGACCTCTACCAAGAAGCAGCACAGGCGGCCGTCCTACCTCTGGACGGTCTGCCGGCCACCATGAAAATGTGGGTGCTGTTCAGAATAGCGATGGAGTACAGTTCCGCCGCTCTGGGGGTATCGCGCATGAACTACTTCATGTCGCGATTGCTGTCGGAATCCCTGGGCATCGTTGACGGTGACCCGGATGCCGGGTTCCATCGAGCCCTTACTCCGTTTGATGAGGAGAAAGAGCAGCAGCACTAAGATCAGAGATGAGTTCCCCACAGGTGCATATCCACACGGTCTTCTCATCCCGCGTTACAGGATCCGCGAAACACTCTTCCGCGTTTACAATCTTCTCGCACCATCGGCACTTGGCAAAAGGGGTTACTTCTTGAGCTTCCATAGTATGTACTTCTCGCCACATGCTTTTCCTGTCTGGGGGTCCACGCATTGAAGCGGCATGGACTTGGCCTTCGGATCAAGTCCCTGTTTCCCCACGTAATGCCACACGGCCCCCGCTGCACGTTCTTCCTTAACCTGGTCGAAGAATTCCGCGTTCTCCGCCAGAAACAATAACGGTATCACTACTGCTAAAATGATCATAGCTTGTTTTCTCCTTTCTGTTAAATTCCGCACATCCCGTCACACTCGTTCTGCATCAAGTCGCTGAAGAGTTCTTGCTGACCCGTTTCCTTCGCCGTGTTCAACCGGACTTCCCGCAGTGGTATCCTCTGCGCGTGAAGGTAACGCCGTCCGTGAAACTTGCCGCCGTCAGAGTTCGGGTCACGTAACTTCTCATCGATCTGACAGGCTTCCTCAAATTCTTCGGGACTGTTGTTCTTGATCTCGCCCCACTCATAGTCATTGTGAAACGGACAACCGACACAGGCCGACTTGACCAACGGCCTGTCAGGATGGTTCTTCTGAAACCAATCAAGACAATCGTACCGGCGCATCTCAATCTCGAGCAATGGCCAACGGTTCGTGACCCATGAATCAGAGTTCTCCTTCATGCGTTGGATCTCGTCACGGCTAATGCCCATCCACATCTCAACCATGACCCCTTTGGGCGTCCGTTGCTTTGGTTTAAGTCCAATGAGTTCCCGCACTTTCTTACGAATCGGCTTTAACTTGTACTCGCTCGTACACTGCCGCCGGGCCATGCCAAACGTGCCGTCCCTGTTAATCATAAAGAAGGGTATGGACGCGAACCTGTGTCCTGTCGTGTTGAGGTTGTTTTCCAAATCTTCCTTTATGTTTCCTGATTCGACACGGTAGACAGGAAACGGCAACTGGGCTTCCAGCCAATCCAAGTGCGTGTAAACTTCTGCGGGTTCCCACCCCGTGTCTGCAAAAATCGCGCAGTCAGGAGCGGGTCCGAATTTTCCTTCCGCTCCCATCAACGCCATGACGGTAGACTGAACGCCGGCACCTAAACTCAGAACCCGCATGGTCGGATTCTCCAAAGGTTCTGGTAAGATCTTGTGAACCCAATCAGTCATGTTCCCACCTGTAGAATATGTGATCTCCAATCGTCACCGTGTGATGCGCCCGATGCGACCAATCAGGAGTCACCCTCGTCGCATGATAGTGCGTTGCACCATACGTCACATCAACAACTTCCCCTTGCCAAACCCTTCTCGATACCTCAAAGGACCACCGAAAGGCGTCCCGATCATTGGGCTCGTCAGACTTCCCGTCACAGTACCACGAAAACTGACACTTGTGCTTGATGGGCAGACTGCTGTCGGGGTAAGTCGGACCTTGCGTCACAACTTCACAAGGATCATTCGGGTAACGCTCGTCCAGAACCCTGTTTATAACCACCTGAGACACGGCCACCTGGCCATCAATCGGCTGGTTTCTGGCCTCGAAGTAAACGTTCAACGCCAAGCATAGAATTACCGATTCCATTTCTCTGCCACCTTTATTGCGTTTCCGATTTCTTGCGCGATTTGCGGGACGATTGAGTTCCCCAAGGCACGGAGTTGAGGTACTCGGTTGGGTAGCCCATTAACCAAGCGACCCATAGAGGGCTCAACTGCCCACCACTCTTCTGGTCGAATGTCACCGCCGTCTCCAGATTGAAGCTTTCCTTCTGACCGCTGGGCCGCGTCCCCGTGAAGTTCGGTGTCGCACCCCTCGGTGTCGCATCGGGGGTCGGCCACATGTGAACCGCCGTCTCCCGACGCCGCTTTGGATCTCCCGCTTCGATCTCCTTGGAACTCGGCCCGTGGCTCATGGATACCCTCGGGGTCGGCCATAGCTGAACTTCCGCGTTCAAAGGTCGGGTGTTCCTCCTGTGCTGACTCGGACCCCCGTTGTTCGCCGCATCCTGTGCTGTCGGGGTCGGCCACAAATCCAAACCCCAGCTGCCGCTGTCCCGCGTTGCCATCGAAGGCGCCATCTGGTTCGCTTTCGCTGTCGGCGTGTGCAACAATCCAGATGCGCTGCCGAATGTGCGGGGCGCCCACTGCACAAGCTGGAATATTAAACGTCCTTGTGGCGTAGCCTTCGCCTTCCAAGTCAGCGAGTACTTCGTCCAAGCCCAGGTTGATGATTCCAGCAACGTTTTCTCCAATAACCCAAGGCGGCCGGCATTCCCTGATAAGCCTAAACATCTCCGGCCAGAGATGTCGGGAGTCGCTTTGAGCGTCTTGCTTGCCGGCAACGGAGAAAGGCTGACAAGGGAATCCTCCGCAAATAACATCTGGGTCGGGTTCGGGAAGGTCGGGTCTTCGGACATCGCGTATGTCTCCCAATACAGGAATGTCAGGCCAATGATACCTCAACACGGCCTGACAGTAAGGTTCGTTCTCTATAAAACAGCTCGTCTCAAAAAAATCGGTGGCTTCGAGCCCTCGCGCAAAGCCACCGATCCCCGAAAAAAGATCCAGGGTTTTAAGTCTCATGGCCCCAGCGGTACTAACCAATCGGGCCGCTCAACATCTTCCTTGCAACCGTGGCAAACAAGAGTAGACCAACCATTGTCCGAAACTGACGAAACAGACGCACAATGAGGACACGTAATGTCAATGATGTCACGGTCTAACTGACCAGACATCAACGGTCCCTTGACCATGACAACTCCCTTGCCGTCACTGGTCCACGCTTCAATGTCAAAGGTCATCCCTTCCTCCTCGCTTTTGCGATTGCTGAACGCGACTCATCCAAATCACTGTCGGTTACCGCGCCCAAAGGAATGGCGCGTATGGCACTCTGATCAGCAAACTTGAGTAAAGACTCAAGCGCCGCAAGCAAATCAGGAGCGGCGGAAATCAACGCCGCATCTTCAGGCAGTATCGCCTCTATCGAATCGTCTGTCGTATGGTCTATGAAATAGGACGTGCCGATTTGTACGGCACCCCCCATCGTCACGTTCCACGGTGCTGGTGTGTGAGTCATTTCTTGGACACCTTCTTGCTTTTCAAAGCCTTCTTGAAACCATCCACCACGGCGTCCTTAACATCATCCTCGCTTGAGGACTTCTTGATCTGATCCGTAATGTCAATTTCAGGACCGTCCGACATCATAATTACAAACTTAGGCATCTTTCTTCCTTTCTAGCTTGGGAGTGTGCTTCGGAGATATCGTCCGATACCCCCGAAGCCATAACCAAAATTGATGTAAAAATCTCATCCATCCTCATGCGGAAAGTGCGCGGTCCTGCATATAACTGATGACCATTTCTGTGGAAGCCTTGTACTGCTTCCCATCAACACCTTCCAGCCGTACAGGATTCTTTCTCGCACGGGTGTTAAAGCCAGTGATTTTCATCACCTTGCCGTCATACGATTTGAACGTCTGATCCAGCCACTCTGGCCTCAAACCCGTTAACTCCGTCAGCCTAGTATAGGCCAACCGCTCTTTGTCTTGAACAACGCCACCCTCACCAAGAAGAGAACACTCTATCTTGGCCGTGAAGGTCGTGTCACTGAAGCGGATGTCACCCAGCTTCAGATTGATGGGCATCCCCAAATCATCACGAATGCCGTCAAACGCATCGTCTAATGCAGTGCGAATTTTCTTGAGATTCGACTTGTCAAACTTATCCATTTGCTTTCTACCTTTCTAAATGGAAGTTGTCAGGAACGTCAAAAGTAGCAAATTCCAGAAACAATGTCCAGTAGACATTTAGAAAATGATGGTATGAGGGTACTCGTGGCTATATAGGGGGCAAAAATAAAAATGACTATGAAAAATAAAAAAAGGAGGAGAAATAAGTGCCACATGTGCCACGGTGCATGAAACATGGCTAAAATAACAGAAATAACAATAGATTAAGTTTTTAATCTCGTGGCACTGCTCGTGGCACATTGGGCAAAAATAGCTGTTTCGTGGCACTCTTTTTCCGAGCGTGGCCAGAAACTGGTTTCACTTTTGGAAAACATTTTTTAAAATGACCCCTATATAGGAGGAACTATGGTTTCGCGTATGGAAAACAAAGCACTGGAAATTGAAGAAACACACGGCCGCCGACTTACCAATCGCCAGAAGGAATTCGCCAGGTACTACGTCGAAGGAACGCACTCCAATGCATCATGTGCAAGACAGGCCGGATACTCCGACAAGAATGGAATCGCTAAAATACAAGCCTGTAAACTTCTGGACTCAAAAACGTTCCCGCACGTAGCGGACTATATAAGCGAACTCAGAGAAGACAGGGAAAAGAAATATGGCGTCACCCTAATAGGTCAACTCCAGAGGTTCAGCGAATTGTCCAAAAGCGCCGAAGAGGACGGGCAGTACTCCGCAGCGGTCAACGCTGAAAAGATACGCTCTTCGCTTGGGGGCCTGACGATTGATAGGCGCGAAACAAGTCACTACCACGCCATCGAAAATATGTCCCGAGAACAAATCGAGGAACGGCTTGGGGAACTTCGGAGTTCTCATCCAGGCGCTTTCATAGAAGCAGAATACGAGGAAGTAAATGGCCCAGAAGCCAGAGACGTTGTTGTGGAACAGATTGAAAGAAAAGATCCCCCCGAAATGGAACGTGACGCGGATTGAAAACCGCTTCGGCGGCGGGGTTCCAGATGTCCACATATGTGCGGAGGGTGTCCCGTTTTGGGTAGAACTCAAAACAACCAAAACTAACCGAATTAATATCTCATCACATCAAATCGCTTGGAACTACGCCTATTGGCAATCGGGGGGCGTTAGCTTTTTCTTGGTTCACCCTCTCAAAGGGGGGAACCTATATTTATTCGGGGGGGACAAGGGTCGGGAGTTAGCGACCCACGGTCTGGGGGTTCGGGGTTCGGGAACCGGGGTGCAAACCGTAGTTCGGTGCATGTGGTCGGGGTCGGGGATTGACGAACTTTGGAACCAGGTTTTGGGGTTCAGTCGGGATCGGGTCGGGTCGGGATCCAAGTAGGTCGGGTCGGGTCGGGGTCGGGGAGTCGGGGCGCCAACCCGAGACGTTAAAAGAAGCGCCCCTCCCCATGTTCCCCCGGCTCATTCCGGGGGGCATTTGAAATAAGAGCCCTTGGCCGGTCAAGGGTTGCCGGCCAAGGGCTGGGGGATTAGTCAGATCCCCCCTACGCGGCGACACGCCTTTTCGCGGGGCCATGCCCGACGAAGCCAACAACCACGTTTCGCCGCTGGTGTTGGCATAATCCACAAGACTTGCAATTGGTATCGAGGTATTGCGCGGGGCAAACTCGGACGGGTTTTCCGTTAGGTGTTTCCGTTTTCGTCCCCTTGAAATCATGGGGCAGTGTAACACACACGGGACCAGCGCCACTAGCCAAAAGCTTGTCGGCATGCTCTAGATTGTTGGCGGACAGATTGACCGTAAACCCGTTTTCGTTTGCCCATTTGACGCTGGCCAATTGCGCGCGGGTCGTGGTCTTATGGGTGTATGTGAATCCGCGTTTTCCTTCATTGGCTTTTACCAATTCGGAAAGCTTGCCCTTGTGGATCCGTTCGCCTACGCCAGGCAGATCGCCGGCCTGATTGTGGCGCCATATCTGGTTGTCTGGAAGCGCCGCAATCTTGGCTATTGTTTCGGACCAGTTATCGGCAAAAGCGTTAACTTCTGCCCAGCGGTGCATTAACGGGCCATACTCAGCATAACACCCGCCACCGTTTTTTAACGGGCAGCTTGGCGGGCAGCTCTTTTCCTCAGTAGTCGTGACGGGAATCTTTCCCGTTTTGATATTTCGTGAGGATTCTACGAATCTGGTTTTCATGATGCCTCCACAATCTTTTGTTTACGATTATACCGAATCCAACAATCTAGATATTTATGCTGTTCCGCATCATGCTTGTTGATATAACGCGGGTGACCAGGATTCGCTATTTCAAAATCCTTATTGGCGTTCCAATCGGCCAGCGCCGCTTTCGCGCTTTTGTAGTCTCTCCCATAGGCGGGAATTAATGTTAGCGACATAATACACCTCTTTGGTTGTTGGTTTGACTAGGTGAAGTATACCATCATTTTCTAATCGGGGTCAAATAAAAAAGCGCCCCGATTTTGGGTCGGGGCGCTGGAGTACTAGGGAGGTTTCTTAGAGAGGATTTCTATGAAACGAATTCTAGTCTAGTCGGGTCGGGGTCGGGAGTCAAGGTCGGGTCGGGGTCGGGACTCCTGGTATTCCTCGAGGGCGCCCAGCCAGTAGTTGCAGGCCCAGGCGCCGCTGGGCCAGTCAAGATGCTCGAAGCTCGAGGTTTCCTGGACGATCCATTTGAGGGCGGCCAGCCGGCGGCTTTCCAGATCTGGGGGGGCTTTCGCCCCCCCGCTGGTAGAAAGATCACTCATCAACAATTGCCCCATCACTGATTGGCGTGGCATCAAACAATCCCATGATGGCCTCACCTTCATCCCTGTAATCGTCGTATTTAAGGGTGTCGCCATATTCCCAAAGCCATTCATCAAGGGAGAGTTTCTTAAAATCTGGCTTGCTGTGCATATCCATAAAGGCCCTTGCGACGGCATGATATGTTTCTTCGTCATGGATAATTTTCAAGACATCGTCAAAAGTATCGGCGGAAGCTGACCAAGATGAACCACCATAGTCAACTTCCCTGATAATCCAGAAACGTGATTCATCCTCAACGCCATCTTCCCGTTTCTTCCAATCAGCGTGATTGATGAAAATTTGAAAGCCCTTGAAAGCCCAAGAGGGACAAGAATCATTACCATAAGATACGTCTTCCCAACCTTCAGGCATTGCCAAGTCGGAAACGCAATCATCAAAAAATGGTAGGGGGGAATTTGTAGAATCCATTTTGTTATCCTTTCTAAATAGAGCAAGGGGGGCTTTCGCCCCCCCCGTTGTCACTTACTCAATAAAACAGCTTTTTTTGAGACGATATGTTCTGCATCTACGATATCCAGAAAACCAGCGCCGTTGCCTTCAGGGTCCATTAGCACCCAAGCGATTTTCTTGCGCTTGCCGTCTTCCATGACCAGACCTTCCCAAGGGTCACCGCCGAAGTCATCCGTATCCGAATCGTCCACCGCAATTCCTGTGACGGTGTATCCGACTAGTTGGCTGTAGTGTTTTACAAAAGAACCGTTCATGATTTCTCTCCGTTGGTTGTTGACTGTTAGAATTATATGGGATACTCTATCGATAGTCAACAACCAAAGGAGAACGTAGTCATGGGTTTAGATATGTATTTAACAGGGCGTAAATATGTAGGGGGATCTCTACAGGGCGACGATGAACCTTTCCGTGAAGAGGACGGCAAGCCTGTAGACAGCATGAACCTCGAGCTTGGATATTGGAGAAAGCATCGCAAGCTGCACGGTTACATCGTGAACACTTTTGCGAAAGGTAAAGATGAGTGCCAGGAGATTCCCTTGGAAGGGGATGACCTCCGCACGATAGCAAAGGCCGTTCGCACTAATGACTTGCCACATACGGAGGGTTGCTTTTTTGGCGATGCAGAAATGGACAAGACATTCTCTGACGAATCCGAAGAACATGCCCAACAATTTGATGAGGCTGCGAAATGGTTAGAGGGCGGTAATTGGAAACGAACGGTTTTCTACCAAGCCTCTTGGTAAAATGAGGCATCGCAGAAAGGGCTCCTTCGGGAGCCCTTTTTTTATGGTCGGGTCGGGTCGGGGATCGTCGGGTCGGGGGATCCAGAACTGGGCGCCCAGCCAGAGGGGTCGGGGGGAATATATTAGAGCCGGCTCGAGCCAGGTCGGCGGCCAGAAAAGAGAAGGGGCGCCGAAGCGCCCCTTTTAGTTATGGGCTCATTTGTTTGAAGATTTTCGCCACGCAATTTTTAACGTCCTCCTCTCCCCATTGTGAATAGAGATGCGCTAACAGATGATGTGATTGCCCATAGACAGGATGGCAATGCTGGCCCCATGCATTGGCGGGTGAGTTCAGCAGGTCTACATATTCCAGACAGGCTTCGTGAAGGTTGATCATGCTCCGTCTCCACCCAATTCGCTTTCCATATGTTCCACGGGGAAATCAAAATGTTCCGCGAGTTCCTCCGTAGTGTTGGCGGTGACACAATTATCGCATAACCAAAGCGGTTCCTTGTCGCTTGGATATTCTGGCCGTGGCCAATGCACAATATAATGAGGGGAAGAGTGCGGGTCGAATCGTGACCCGCACATTCCACAAGGTAAAGTGGTGTCCATGTACTCAATCGCTTTCGTTGCATCTTCTAAAACAAAATCAGGGTCCCGTTGGCTTGGGCTTCGTGCGACTTGATCCGCCACGCATATTTTGGCAAGGGTCAATATTTGTTTCTCATATTGATGTGCCATATCAATCACCAAATATTCTGGTCATGTCTTTAGCAATTTTCGCTGAGATTTCAGCGACTTTTTTCTGACCGTCTTTTGTTTCGTTTAACTGCATCATGCTAAAGCCCGTGGTGTTGTGCTTGTCATTCAACGAATTCCAAACGTGGGTTTTGATATCGAAAAGGGGGTCGTGTTCCCGTTCTTCGTCTATTGCCTTTTGAAGGGCGACTTCGGCTTCCTTGCTCATGATAACTCTCCGTTGTTGGCTTTAATGACTTATTCATTATCCCATAGTATTCTAACATTATCAACTAAAAAAGGAGTTAAGGCGATGACCGATTTTCAAAAGTTCGTGCGACGGGAGCTTGCCAATGCACAGCGGGTGTTAGCTAACGCCGACAAGTTCGAGCCCTCATTAGTTGAGCTGTCATGTCGGGTCGTGCTTCAACACGGGGACTAGTCGGGTCGGGGTCGGGGCGCCAGGAAAAATCCCGGCGGCCTGGCCGGCCCCCACCAGAGGGGGGAGAGTATATTAATATTGGATCTAATGGGGAACCGCTGGCCGATCGCGCCTGGCGCTGGGCAAAAAAAGAGGGGGCCGAAGCCCCCTTTAGTTTGGAGAGTATTTCTTTATAGCACTTCGGACAGGGTGCCAGTGTAACCCCTGTCGCGCTCGATTTTGAGGCCGATGGGACCGTTCACATTTTCCAATTCGGAAAGCATGAAGGAGCCTAGCTCTTTTTCATTTCCATGAACCATACCGAAGAAACGCCAATCGTCTCCGTCCTTGGTTCCTTCAGTGACGTACCATGTCCAGTTTGACCAAGGCGCAAAGAACTTGGCGATGATGGGAACATCTTGCGCTATGGTGTCGGAATGCGTCCCGATGGCAGGAAGCTTTTTCTCAATTTCTTTTGTCATTAACATCATGACTTTTTTCTCCGTTGGTTGTTGACTGTACCAATCCTATGGTATATGGTGTCCATAGTCAACAACATTGGAGAGAAAAAAATGAGTTTGCATCCTCAAGTCGAAAGTCATCGCGAAGACTTAGCGAACGGAATTTCAGAGAGCATCGCATCGTGGGACGAAGACACCGTTCACGATGTTTTAACGGCTCTTTTGCGGGAAGCGTTTTCCGCAAATAATACGTATGACGGTTCCCATTTTGAACATGGGGACTTTGAGGACGAAGTTTTGGAGAAGTTCAAAACACTTATTGAAACAATTCAAGATCAAAAGATTGAGTACAAAGCGACTTTGAAGGCCCGTGCTTTTATGGACAACATGTTTGGCGGTACCATCAACGACCCTACTTGGGAAAAAATTATGGGTCAGCATGTAAATAAAGAAGCATAGGGTTCCACTCTCCCTAGTCGGGGCGTCCTTCGGGGCGCCCCTTTTTTTATGGCCAGCGGATCGGGTCGGGTCGGGTCGGGCATCAATCGGGTCGGGTCGGGGCGCCCAGCACTGGGCGCTCTTGGGCCGTGGCTATATAATAATGGGATCCAACATTGCCTGGCCGCCGGCCTCGAGCCTGGCGCCGGACCTCGAGCAAAATCCAGACACAAAAAAAGCGGGCGACCATTCTTGGCCACCCGCTGGTTGCTGTCTCGTTTATGAATGGGTATATCCATTCGGCTCAATGCCTAAATCCATTCCGCACCAAGGCACCATGATGTACCCGAAACCATAGGAAACGGTGCGACGAAATGCCAGATAGGAATCTGGTTTATCCCAATCGCGGTCGTATATTCTTTTGAGCGCGATTCGTTGGTCTCTTGTTAACATAATCATGTTGGATCTCCGTCCAAATCTTCCTTGATTGATTTTATAAATTCGTCGTCGTTTTCAAAACTGAAACGATACTCCGAATCAAATCGGTGGAATGTTCCGCTTGGATATTCTACCAAAGTATCCGCTGTCCCATCGTCTCTTATGACGGGCCAGGGTTCGGAAACCACTACACTGTTTCCGATGTAAATTCCCGTGGTCCAGGATGGTTTAACTTGTGGCGTTCTCATTTGGATCTCCTAAAAAAATGGGCGACCATTTCTGGCCGCCCGATGTGGATCTATTTTTTCTTTTTGGCCTTGGCTGCTTTTCCGCCAAATACGCACATGGCGATTCCGAATGCCACACACGCTGGAAATATTTTCGTTTCCACGTAAGCGCCATACGCCGATGGTTCACCTATGTACCAAATCGTTATGAGGAACAGCAACATCATTGCCATTGCCGACAATGTCTCAAGTGTCTTAAAGAAGTAAAACATATTTGGATCTCCCGAAAAATGGGCGACCATTTCTGGCCGCCCGAGTTGATTACTTTTTGGCGAAGGATATTGAATTGGCCTTGAAACCAGAGTTGCGGCATTCTTCAATTTCGTTTTCTGGTACGTCATAATCACGTAGCAATTGAAGCAATGCCTTTTGATCAAAGGCGTTGTTCGCCGCGCCTTTTTTAATTGACGCGGTGAAACTCTCACCAAAGATGTGCCCGATTTCGCGAAAACCCTTGAGATGGGTTTTCGCCGCACCAAGCACTTCTTTAGATTGATAGTGGTTCCACTCGCCGCACTTGTCGACAAGCTCGCCAGACTTCGTAATCGCGTGGATCTCTCCGAGATGATCCTTGTAGTTAAACGTCTTCATAGCAATACTCTCCTTATTTTTAGGGTGATGTCCTATTGGATATCCAGAGCCCCTCGGTTAATGTACATATACATTACCATGAAGTTCCAACAATAGTCAATAGCCTTTTCCAATTTTTTCCAATTTATTTTCGCGCTCGAATTCGCCGAGAATCTCGCGCCCCATTTGGATCTCGCGCTGAATCGGTCGACCGAATCGGCAAGCTTGCCGAATCCGAATCGGAGGGGCTAGGTACTTACACGCCGACTCAAAATTTGCCAGGCCGCCGGCATCGGGCGGCCACCCGGTCGGGCGGCCGCCCTTCGGAGGGAGCCGGGTGAAAGCAGGGTCTTGGACCTATATTTCATTGTAATTGTCATTGGTCCGTGTTGCGTGTACTCTTTTTTCCCATGCGAGTAGCGTTGTATGATGTAGACAGCAAGGTCCCCAATTTAGCTTTAATGAAGTTGTCTCGGCATCATCGTGACAGGGGTGATGAAGTTATGATGTATGAGCCTCTTTGGAGGGGGACGTATGATCATATTTACGCGAGCAAGATTTTTAAGTACACGGATGGTTCAGGTTTAGATCCTGGGGGCATGGACATTGGCGGTACGGGCTGGGATTTGAAGACTTCGTTACCTTTGTCGATTGAGTTATTGCCCCCTGATTACAGTTTATATGACTATCCTCATAGTATTGGTTTCACGATGCGTGGTTGCCGGTTCAGGTGCAAGTTTTGCGTTGTCCCTGAGAAGGAGGGCAAGCCGTATCAGAACAGTACGATTGGGGAGATTTGGCGTCAGCGTGACAGTGATTTTGTGATGTTGTTGGACAATGATTTTTTTGGCAATCCGTTATGGTTGGATCGTATAGCTGAGATTCGGAAGCATGATTTACGTGTTAGTTTCAGTCAGGGGTTGAACATTCGTATTATCACGGACGAGCAGGCGAAGGCATTGGCTTCGGTTAAGTTTTACAACATGTCTGGGAAGTTCCGCCAGGTTCACTTTGCGTGGGATCAGTGGGGGAGGGGTACGGAGAAGTTGATTGACGAGGGTTTTGCTCGAGTGAGGGCGGCTGGGATCAAGGCGTATCAGATGGCATTTTTTGTATTGGTTGGGTTTAACACCACGGAGGAGCAGGATTTGTATCGGATAAACAAGCTTCATGGGTGGGGGTGTGATGTATTTGTGATGCCGTATGACCGTTCGGATCCGTATCAGAAGGCTTTAGCGAGATGGAACAACCGTCATATATACCATTCGGTTTCGTGGAGGGATTACACGTATGGTGGCTGGCGTCCTGACCAGCGGCGTCGGTATGAGGAGCAGATGTCGGCATGAGTTTGAACGCCCCTGAAGAAGTTATCCGGGAGATATTGGCTTTGGAGCAGGCGCAGAAGACGCTTGCCATACGGAACGAGGCCGAGGGATCTTTTTTAACTTTTGTCAAACATGTTTACGATGGGTTTATAGAGGGTTCGCATCACAAGCAGGTAGCGGAGCGGTATGAGAAGTTGTCTGTGACTCCCGGTTCACGGATTATAATTAATATGCCTCCGCGTCATACGAAGTCTGAGTTTGCGAGTTATTTGTTACCGGCTTGGTTAATTGGCCAGAATCCGAAACTGAAGATCATCCAGACCACGCACACGGCTGAGTTAGCGGTACGGTTTGGCCGCAAGGTCAGGAACCTGATGGATGATGCGCGGTACAGGGAGATTTTTCCAGATGTTGATTTACAGGCGGATTCTAAGGCGGCTGGACGTTGGGACACGGGTCAGGGTGGCGAATATTATGCTGCGGGTGTGGGTGGTGCGATTACGGGTCGAGGTGCTGATCTTCTTATTATTGATGACCCGCATTCGGAGCAGGATGCCTTATCTGAATCGGCTATGGAACACGCCTACGAGTGGTACACGTCAGGACCCCGTCAGCGATTACAACCGGGCGGGTCTATTGTAATAGTGATGACGCGGTGGTCATTGAAGGATTTGACGGGCAAGTTGATCAAGGCCCAGAGTTCTGATGTCATGGCTGACCAGTGGGAGATTGTTGAGTTTCCGGCCATTCTTCCGAGCGGCAATGTTCTGTGGCCTGAGTTTTGGAACAAGGATGAGTTATTAAGGGTCAAGGCGTCTTTGTCGTTGAGCAAGTGGAATGCTCAATGGCAGCAGAATCCTGTTGCGGAAGAGGGAGCGATAATCAAGAAGGAGTGGTGGAACGTTTGGGAGAAGGAGGAGATTCCGCCTGTTAGTTATATCATGCAGAGTTATGACACGGCGTTCAGCAAGAAGGAGACGGCGGATTATTCGGCTATTACCACCTGGGGTGTTTTCCAGCCGGAGGAGGGGGGTGCGGATCATATAATACTGATGGACGCCAATCGCGGGCGCTGGGATTTCCCGGAGTTAAAGAGCAGGGCTCTGAAGGAGTACAACTACTGGGACCCGGATATGGTATTGATTGAGGCGAAGGCCACGGGTACGCCGCTGACGGACGAGTTGAGGACGATGGGGATTCCTGTTGTGAACTACACGCCGTCCAAGGGCCGTGACAAGCACACGCGGATGCACATGGTTGCGCCCATTTTTGAGTCAGGGAAGGTGTGGGCTCCCGAGAAGAAGTTTGCGGAGGAGGTCATTGACGAGTGTGCGGCGTTTCCGCACGGGGATCATGATGACTATTGCGATAGTATGTCAATGGCGTTAATAAGGTATAGGAAAGGTGGGTTCTTGCGTCTGGACAGTGACGAAGAGGACGATGTTCCTGTGCATAGGCCACAACCACGGGAGTATTACTGATGGCTCAGAAGAGATTACAGAGCGACAGTCAGCATGATGCGTTGGACGTTGACGGTGATGGCATTGTGTCGGACGATGAGTTAGCGTTGGCGGAAGTTCTCGACAAGCATGAGAAGGCCGATGCCCAGCGTCAGATGGCGTGGGTTGCCATGATCTCTATGATTGTGTTCACGCTGATGGTATTCTTGCCGATCTTCCCGGACGGGCGGATCAAGGCGCTGTCCGACTTGTTTGGCTTGTTCTACATTGGTCAAGCGGGTGTGGTGGGTGCGTACATGGGCATGACCGCCTATATGAATGGGAAGAAATAAATGGATACGCTCTTAAAGTGGTGGGAAAACACTTTTGGTGGAAATAATTCGATTTGGAACATCGACTATGGCAAAATTATTATTATTGCTCTTTTGCTGTATCATATTTTTTGGCAATCCTAACGTAGCAAAAGGCGCTGACGAAAAATTATTTGCAGGCTGGATCCTGCACATGTTCATATCCGGGCAGTTGAAGGAGTTCACTCCCCGTGGCGGCATGGCCGAATGTCTCAAGGTAAAACGTAAAATCTTGCGCTCCCACGGTAATGCGGTGGGGACCCGGTGGGAATGTGCGAAGGGGAAGCTGGTTTTAAGGAAGTATGATACAGGCAAGACAGGCGACAAGTGGCTTCCCGTTGAACATCTGGGTAACTAGATGGCAGATGAAAGAGGTAGAAGGAGTAGTGACCAAATTAAAGTAAGCGATAGTTCAGCTATCTCGATGCCGATTAGGAATTTACTTTCGATAGTGGCGGCTGTCTCTGTGGGCGTCTGGGCTTTCTTCGGTATTCAGGAGCGGCTCAATAAACTAGAAACATTTGAGCAATTAATTCGTAAAGATTTAAAGCAAGCGATATCAACGCTTGAAGCGGATATAAACAAGAACAATGAATTTCGTATTAAGTGGCCTAGAGGTGAACTAGGACAAGCAAGCGCGGATCAAGAGCAATACCTGTTGATTGAGCATCTGAGTGGTCAGGTTGAAAAGATACAGACCAGAATTGAGGAAGGCTTGAGCAACGGTGTCAATATTAAGCGGTTGCAAACAGATATGAAAGAAGTGCGGGACGCTGTGGAAAAACTCAAGGACAAACAAAGAGGACTGATGAACGGTGCCTCTAACCCTCTATAAATGATAAAGATGGCAGTATATGGACCCTGCGACAATAGGAATGGCGATTGCCGCCGCGAAGTCGGCAGTTAGCGCGGCCAAAGGAATACAGTCTATTGGTCAGGCTTTAGATGGCGTCTTCCATGCACACGAGGAGCATAAGAAAAAGAAAACAAAGAAAAAGCCAAAGACCCGTATGCAGCAAGTGTTGCGTATGCGGTCAGGAGATGAAGATTATGACGATGAAACGTCAATTAGCGCAGTCGCTAATCAAGTTTTGGAGGAGAAGCAGAATCAGCTTGCCTTAGAAAGTCTGGCAAAAGAGATAGATCGCAAATGGGGTCATGGTACATGGAGCCAGATATTAGCACAGCGCAAACAGCTTCTGGCTGAACGAGCCGCTGAAGAGAAGGCTAAAAAAGAAAAGGCGCGTCAAAAGGCGGAAGAAGATAAGCTATTCTGGCATAAGTTATTGGTAGAGGTTGGCAAGGGGGCATTTCTTCTGTTGTTTGCGGCGGCAATAGTGGGATTTTTAATGTGGGCGGCTGCTACGCCTAAGATAAGGTGAGTTGATGGAACTAACTGCTGCACATGCGATGCAATTTGTGATGTTGGTCGGCACCATTGCTGGGGGATATGCTGTGGTGAAGAGTCAGCTATCACGGGTGATAGAAGACTTAGAAGAGCATATCAGGCGCAGTGAAGACCATAAGACAAAGTTTGATGCACGGCTTGATGACGCGGAGTCGCAACGTGCTGTTTTTGTCAGCCAGATTGGCACATTGGCTCAGATAAACAGTGTTTCAGAGTTGGCCGGACAAAACCGGGAGATGGGGGAAATTCTGGCCCGGTTGCAGATACTGGAGAAACAGATCGAAAAGATTCAGGGCCAGCACAACGGTTCGCATCCCCCCGTTGGACTTTCGTGATGGAGGTATTGGTAGCAGCGTTGATTTTATCAATGGGCATAGCCGGAGAGGAGCGTCCTAAATATCCTATGATATCGTCGCTGCTTCGGCTGCAACTGCCCTGTCTTAAATACGAGATCGTAGAGTCTAATTTAAAATATACGGGAGAACAGCTTCGTGTGGCTGCTATAACTGCGGGCGGCGAGAGCTTAGTGGAAATGTGGGTAGATGTAGAAGATGATGATTGGACTGTGGTTCTCCACACAATTGCTGATGACGAGGGCTGCATAGTGGCGACGGGCAAAGGTGTTGTTGAAGAGTTGCCCAGTGCGACAATTAATGAAAAGGTGGGTCCATGATCTCGTTGCTGGGCAGTCTGTTGGGTTTCGGCACTTCCATCATCCCAGAGGTGATTGGCTTTTTTAAGCAGAAGCAAGCGAACGAGCAGGAATTGCTCATGCTTGAGGCGAAAGCCAAATACGCGGAGCAGATCTCCAAGCTCAAGATCCAAGAACTGGATGTCCAGGCAGAAATTCAGGAGACGAAAGGACTATACGAGCATGACAAATCTATCGATGCTGGCGGATTTATCAACGCTCTTCGCGGTAGCGTCCGTCCTGTTCTCACTTACATGTTCGTCTTAGCGTACCTTTCCACAAAAGGCGCTATGATTTATGCTATGATTGCAGTTCAGAATTTGGATTGGACGATTGCTATTGATATGGCGTGGAGAGAGGAAACGGACGGGGTAATCTTTGCCAGCATAATTTCTTTCTGGTTTGGAACACGGGCTATGTCTAAAGCCAGAGCATGGCAGCAGGATAAAAAACAATCTAAGTAAAAAGGAAAGAACATGTCACATCCCTTCCCGAAAGTAGAGGAGCGCCAAATGAAACTATGCGAAGTACGAGACGAGTGTCAGGATTGTGGGCGTAAGGAGATACTGGAACCGCATTATACTTTTGGACCCGACTCCGATGACCTTGGTAATACAAAAATCGAGATAATGGAATATCTTTGTAAGGATTGTCATAAAGCAAGACATACGGATCTTAATGGAGAGGTTTGGGACGATATCCAGGATATGAACGATTCTTGGTATGGTTACTTTAAGGAGTCAGAAAAAGATTCTCGGCTCGATAATGTTTGAGCAGGTACATTGTGTTCATTGTTCTTCGGTCCAACAGATTGTTGAAGTTCACGGTCACAGGCAGTGCTTGAATTGTGGTATAAACGTGGAACCTTGTTGTGAAGGATCTGCGCTGCCAGAGTATGAGGAAAAACCTTCTCATATTGACATAACGTCAAAGGACAGATAGGAAAAGGTATGGCTAGGAATCCAGCTTCTTTAATAGACAGTGCAATGCCTGCTCAAGGGGAGCCCCTCATTGAGGAAGATGAGGAGATTGAAGTTGAGGAGATCCAAGAGCCGACTGACATCATAGAGCAGGAAGACGGTTCGGTTATTCTGGACTTTGAAGGCGCGGTTCAAGAAGAACTGATGGCGGATCAGGACGCTAATCTTGCGGAGCTTCTGGATGAGCGGGACCTTACCTCGATAGCCCAAGAGCTTATTCACTTCTATGAGGAAGATAAGTCTGGACGCCAGGAGTGGGAAGAGGCGTATTCAGATGGTTTGGATCTTCTAGGGATCAAATATGAAAGCCGGGAAGAGCCTTTCCGGGGGTCCAGTGGTGTAACGCACCCTGTCATTGCCGAAGCGGTTACCCAGTTTCAATCCCAGGCGTACAAAGAGTTGTTGCCGTCTTCTGGACCTGTTCGCACCCAGATCATAGGGTCCCCTACTCCTGAATCGGAATCCCAAGCACAGCGTGTCAAAGAGTTCATGAACTATGAGATCATGCATGTGATGCAGGAGTACGATCCTGAGATGGACCGCATGTTGTTCTATCTGCCGTTGGCCGGAAGTGCGTTCAAAAAGATTTACTTTGATGACATCTTGGACCGGGCCGTGGCACGTTTCGTACCAGCGGATGATTTGATTGTTCCGTATAATGCGACAGATCTAGCTTCCGCGTCCAGGGTTGCTCATGTTATCCGCATGGATCTAAACAATGTCCGTAAGAATCAGGCGGCAGGGTTCTATCGAGATGTGGAGCTTTCTCCTTATGAGGAAGCGGACACGCTTCGTGAAAAAGAACGTGAGCTTGTAGGCGTAGAAAAAACGGTAGATGACCTAGACTGCACGTTGATCGAATTTCATATCGACCTTGATTTAAAAGGTTTTGAGCATAGGCATCCTCTGGACAATGAGGAAACCGGGATCAAGCTTCCGTACATAGTTACATTGGATGAGGGAAGCGCCAAAATTCTTTCAATCCGGCGCAACTGGAAAGAAGGCGACGAGTATTACCACAAGAACCAGTACTTCGCTCATTACAAGTTCTTGCCGGGTCTAGGGTTTTATGGGCTTGGCCTACTTCACATGATTGGTGGACTAGGCCGTTCTGCAACTTCTATTCTGAGGCAATTGATTGATGCTGGTACTTTGGCAAATCTTCCTGCTGGTTTCAAAGCTAGGGGTATTCGTATACGTGACTCTGATGAGCCTCTTGCTCCTGGTGAGTTTCGCGATATTGATGCTCCTGGGGGCGCTTTGCGGGATAGCATCATTCCCCTTCCGTACAAGGAGCCGAGCCAGACTTTATTTGCGTTACTAGGGTTTGTGGTTGAGGCCGGCCAACGTTTTGCAGCTATTGCGGACATGCAGGTTGGTGATGGCAATCAACAGGCGCCCGTGGGTACTACAGTCGCGCTTTTGGAGCGTGGCTCGAGGGTTATGTCAGCCATTCACAAACGGCTGCACTACGCTCAGAAACAAGAATTCAATATGCTGTCTAAGATATTTGCGGAATCTTTGCCGCCTATGTATCCGTACAGTGTCTATGGGGCGGAAGCCACGATCAAACAGACGGATTTTGATGACCGCATAGACATCCTCCCTGTTTCGGATCCAAATATCTTTTCTTTATCGCAGCGGCTTGCCTTGGCGCAGAGCCAGTTGGAACTAGCGCAGTCCAACCCGCAGATGCACAATCTGTTTGAGGCGTACCGCCGTATGTACCATGCGCTTGGTGTTCAGGACATTGAGTCTATTTTGCCAACGCCCAAACCGCCCCAGCCGACAGATCCAGCTATTGAGAACGCACGTTCTTTGATTCAGGAGACGCTTCAGGCATTCCCGACTCAGGATCATGATGCCCACATCACTTCGCATCTTGTCTTTATGAAGACGCCTGTGCCGGCTGGAACGCCGCCCGTACTGGGTCTTTTACAAGCACATATCTGTGAGCATATTGCCCTGAAGGCGAGGGGAACGGTTCAAGCGAAAATGATGATGGTAGCAGAACAAGCAGCGGCTCAAGGAATGCAGCCGCCCCAGATCGATGTTGAAGCGGAAGTCGCGCAATTGATTGCGGAATATACGCAAGAGATCATGCCTCTGTTGGGTCCACCTCCAGGTGCGGATGTTGATCCTTTGGTCAAGCTGCGTGAGAAAGAACTGGACATCAAAGCTCTGGATATGGAGCGTAAAGCGACTGAGTTTTCTGACCGATTGGGGTGGGAAGAGCGTCGAGAAGCGGAAAACAACGAGATAACCCGAGAGAAAATTGATTCCCAGGAAGATATTGCGCTCTTACGTGCCGATGTGAACAGGGAACGTATAAACGAGATGGGCAAAGAGTACGGGAGCGCCCCAGGGCGTGGGGAATAGATGGCTCTTACTAAAAAAGGCAAGAAGATCCGCCGTAACATGCGTAGGGTTTACGGTACTAAAGAGAAGGGGGACAATGTGTTCTATGCCTCTATCAACAAAGGTAAGGTTGAGGGCGCGGAACGAAAGACGAAGAAAAGCAGAGCGTGAATGTTTCACGTGAAACATTTTAGAACGTTAGGAGAACGTTATGGATGATAATAAGGGACTTGAGCCCGGAAAGACGTATGATGTCACGCACGGTACGGAAGATGTACCTGTGGAGTGGGGTCGGAAGAAGTTGGACCGTAGGTCGGAAAAGCTCATCCAAGGCACCGAGTTTCAGGTGCGTGGCCGGTACTTCAACGACAATAACGGCAAAGGAACTTTCTGATGCCGGCTGGAGTTATCTATCCCGACAAGATGGATGCCCAAGACTATGCGGATGAGGTTGGCGGCAAGGTTCGCCAGGTTGGTGGTGGGTATGTTGTAAAAACTGGCCGTGGGCCGATGCCGCGTGTCGTAGACGAATTAGGCTATTCTCATGGTGGCACGGCTTCTTTCAAACGTGAGCCTATTCGTTACTCCAAGGGGGGAGCGGTAAAAGGAAAACGGTTCTCTGGGAGCTATTGATGGAAGATACTTTGTCGTTTGCATACGGCATTTTAAAGACGGTAGAAAGTCGTATAACCTTAACACAAGAAAACATATTGCATGGCTCTCCTTCTACAATGGAAGCGTATAAGCAACTGGTAGGGGAATTAGAAGGGCTTGAATATGCGGAGCGGGAAATCAAGGACCGCTTAGAGAAAATGGAGAAAGAAGAATGAGCAAGACCTTATATGTGCCAGATCACATAGCGGCTCCTCAAGCTTCCGCCAAGGAAGCTTATGTGGCTAAAGAAGACAAAGTTTTAAATCCCGAACTTCTAGATGTTTCATTAAGTGAACGTCTGCCCCAGCCGACAGGGTGGCGTATTTTAGTGATGCCCTATATAGGGAAAGCCACCACGGATGGCGGTGTGTTTATTCCTGATGCAGTAAGGGATCGTGAGGCATTGGCAACGGTTGTTGCCTATGTCGTAAAGGTTGGACCACTGGCGTACAAGGATCCTCATAAATTTGGTGAGGACTGTGAGCCGTGGTGTCAAGAAGGTCAATGGATTTGTATTGGCCGTTATGCTGGAGCTAGGTTCAAGATCGAAGAAGGTGATGTCCGAATCATTAATGATGATGAGGTGCTTGCCACGATTCTTGAGCCTGATGATATTAAACATGTCTAGAAAGGAGAAGACGATATGATGGATAGGACATGCCAGATACCGAAGAAACAAAAATAGATGTTGGTGATTCGGAAGAATCTCCCATTGAGGTAGATCTCTCAGAGGAGAAGAGCGAAGATTCTTCTCAGGAAAATGAAAAAGTAGAAGTTGAAACCCCGTCTGATGGAAAAGATGGCGAACTTGAGGACTACTCCAGAAATGCCAAAAGTCGAATTAATGATCTAACCGCCAAGTACCGAGAGGAAGAACGGCAGAAACAAACGGCCATTCAATTTGCGGAAAATGTCCGTAAAGAGAACGAAGCCCTTAAACATCGTTTGGACAATCTTGATAAAGGATATCAAGAAGAATTTGGCAACCGGGTTACGTCCCAGATCGATTCGGCCAAACGAATCCTAAAAGATGCCCATGAAAGTGGAGATGTGGACAAGCTGGTAGAAGCCCAAGAAGCTTTGGCCCAGTTGACCGCTGAAAGACAGAGATTATCTGTTGCTCAAAAGGAAGTGGTACAAGAACAGCCCGCTGTCCCTCAAGCTCCACAACCTCAAGCCCAACCCGCCCCTCCTCCTGATCCTCGCGCCCAAGCGTGGGCAGAGAGGAACGGTTGGTTTGGGAATGATGAGGCCATGACATACGCGGCTTTTGGAATACATAGGAGGCTTGTGGAAGATGAAGGATTTGACCCACAGTCAGAAGCCTACTATAGTGAGATTGATAAACGTCTAAAGTCCGAGTTTCCACACAAGCTTGGTCAGAAAGGCGCCACTGCCGGGGGAAGCCAAAAGGTTGCGTCAGCCGAAGGCTCCAAATCCCGCAATAAAGGTGGACGAAGAAAAGTGCGGTTATCCGCCTCACAGATTGCAATTGCCAAGAAGCTCAATGTGCCTCTTGAAGAATATGCAAAATATGTGAGGGATTAGCCATGAATACCGAGAACACTACTCGCCAGAAGTCACCCAAGACGCCCAGAGCCAAAGACACACGGGAACAGCAAACACGCTCGACTCCGTGGACGCCGCCGTCCATGTTGGACGCCCCACCAGCGCCGGAAGGTTATCGGCACAGGTGGATAAGAGCAGAGGTCATGGGTTATGATGACCGAAAAAACGTATCATCCCGTTCCCGAGAGGGTTGGGAATTGGTACGCGGGGAAGAATTCCCAGACTTCGATATTCCTACCGTTGAAGACGGCAAACATGCCGGCGTCATAGGGGTAGGAGGACTGCTCTTAGCACGGATCCCGGAAGAGATTGCTGATGAACGCAACGCCTATTTCTCAGGCATGGCTCGAGATCAGATGTCGGCTGTTGATAACGATTTAGCTCGTGAACAACATCCGGCAATGCCGATCAGCAAACCTGAACGGCAGTCTAGTGTAACTTTTGGAGGTCCTCGCAAGGTAGAGGGCCAGGAGTAAATAGATGGCTAACAGTCAAGGAAGTTTTGGCTTACGTCCCTTACAGATGTTGGGCCAAGCTGCTAACTCGACCGGTACTGCCAACTACCCAATGTACGAAATCGCTAATGGCAATACGAATGCCATTTACAAAGGCTCTCCCGTTATTCCCCTTACTACGGGGTATATTGATATTGTGGGAGCCGCCGCAGGGGGCTCAGTAAGTCTTCTTGGCGTTTTCATGGGTTGTGAGTATGTGGCTAGTACTACATTGAAACCCACGTTCAGTAACCACTGGCCTGGTTCTGGAGCAGACAGTAATCATCCGATTAAAGCGTATGTTGCTGATGATCCAAACCAGTTATTTGTCATTGCGACAGATGCTACGTGGACCAGTAAAGCAACCGCTATAGCTGACAGATTCAAAAACGCACAGTTTGCGACAGCGACAAGCGGGACAACCGCTACTGGTCTTTCTTCTGCATCAGTGGACATAAGTACCGCAGCGACTACCGCCGCTGATTTTCATCTCAGAATAATGGGATGGGAAGACAATCCAGAGAATCTGGATTTCACGGCTGCTGGGGTTGGTGTGATTGTTCGTTTGAACAACCACTTTAGTGCGCCGAATGGTTCCGCAAACGCGGGTACAACCATTTCGACCACTGGCATTTAGAGGAGTTGAGATATGGCTATTTCTAGAGCCCAACTAGCTAAAGAGCTAGAGCCTGGCCTCAACGCCCTTTTTGGACTTGAGTACGCTAGGTACGATAACGAAGCTGCTGAACTTTATGACACTGAATCCTCAGAACGTGCATTTGAGGAGGAGGTCATGCTCTCCGGTTTTGGCTCCGCGCCAGTTAAATCGGAAGGGTCAGCGGTATCCTTTGATGATGCACAAGAGGCGTATACCGCCAGGTATACGATGGAGACAATCGCGCTTGCTTTCTCCATTACGGAGGAAGCAATCGAAGATAATCTCTATGATCGTCTCGCTTCCCGTTATACGAAAGCGTTGGCACGTAGCATGTCCAACACCAAACAGGTGAAGGGCGCAGCTACGTTGAACAATGCCTTCGATAGCAACTTTGTGGGAGGTGATGGTCTGGAGTTATGCTCCACAGCTCACGTGTTGGTAAATGGCAATACCTTTGCTAATGAACCCACCACGGCGGCTGACTTGAACGAAACCAGCCTTGAGAATGGTCTTATCGACATAGCTGGCTATGTAGATGAGCGAGGACTCAAGGTTTCCGTTCGTGGCATGAAGATGTTTGTGCCGCCCGCACTTCAGTTCGTGGCGGATCGTCTTCTGGAATCCACTCTTCGTCCGGGAACTGCGGATAATGACATTAATGCTGTGCGGAACATGGGAATGCTCCCGCAGGGTTATGTTGTTAACCACTATCTCACGGACACGGATGCATGGTTCCTCAAAACGGATGCCCCGCGTGGGTTCATCCACTTTGAGCGTCTTCCCATGTCCACGAAGATGGAAGGTGACTTCGACACCGGGAATGTGAGGTACAAAGCCCGTGAGCGTTACAGCTTTGGGTATTCGGATCCACGTTGCGTGTACGGTTCACCTGGAGCGTAAAGAAAATAGAGGGAAGGGAAACCTTCCCTCGCTTTCTGGGAAAATCTTAGCCCTAGCGACTGACCCAGCAGACGCTTACGAAGACTCTAGGGCGAAACCTTTCGTAAGGAGGTACTTATGAGTACTACACGTTTTTCTGGACCAGTAGCATACAGCGGTGGAGCTAATCAAGTCGCTGGTGGTGCGTGGTTTACAAATTTACCCATCCAAACAAACCCTGATTATGTTTTCCAGTATGAAGATTTTACTGGGATCGCAGTTGATGGGACCAATGATTGGACCTATTCACAACTTACCAGTGGTACAGGTGCTATTTTAGCTGACGCTGTTGGCGGCTGGTACGAAATTGCCGGTACTGGATCAGACAACACAGGTGCCTCTCTTCAAGGTAATGAAATCTGGGGACCAGAGGCCAGTAAGAACATATACTTTGAAACCCGTATCGTTTCGACAGATGCGGATCAAATGGATGTATTTGTTGGTTTATGTGAAAATGGTACTTTAGCTACAGGGGTTCCTTTTGCGACCAATAACCAAATAGGATTTTTGATTGTGGATGAAGCAGCAGATATTTATGCTGTTTGTGACAGTGGAGGCACCGAAACTAAAACAGATACTGGTGTAGACATGGCTGATGGTTCCGTTTCCGGGAGTACCATTAGTGGTGATCGTAGATTGGGCTTTGTTGTTCGTGGTACTTCGCAGGTGGAATTTTATGTTGACCGGAAGCTGGTTACAACGACTACGGATAATATCCCCACTTCTCAAATGACTACGTGGGTTGCTGCTGTAGCTGGTGAAGCTGCGGCCAATAAGGTTGATTGTGATTATCTCTTGACGGTAGCACAGCGTACCACGGATGGTATGGTTCAGTACAACAAACAACCATAATAGGTGAGACATGGCAAAAACCAGAACGCGGACCACCAAAGGAAAGTTTGTTGGGGATGATCCGGCTACGCCTGAAAATGAGGCTTGGACGGAAAAGAAGAAACCTGGACGAAAGAAAAAGGTTGCTTTGGAGATTCCACCTCCCGGTAGTGCTGCACACAAGGCGATGGTACTTTCTGGGCTGATCAAAGAATAGGGGTAAAGTATGGCTGATACCTTTACGGAAAAGGTTATAGAGGACGGTCCCCGGAAGTTTGTAAAATCTTTTGCCTACACTTACGTGGACAGTGGGCAAAGTGCCGTTATGGCTGTAGATGTTTCTGGTTTGGCCACGCTGCAAGATGGAACAGTTTGCAGCAATCTTCAGATAAACAAGATATGGTTTAGTACGATTGGCCTGTCTTTAAAAATTCTGTGGGATGCCAGTACTGATACATTGGCGGTTGAACTTCCTTCAGGCTACCAAGGGGATTTTGATTTTTCCTCATTTGGAGGTCTTGTAAACTCTGCGACTAGTCCTACTGGAGATTTAAGATTTACGACAATAGGGCATGGAGCGGGGGACACGTACATGGTGGTTCTCGAGTGCATTAAGGAATACTAACTCCTATGGCTACTTCAGGGTCCGTTGACTTTAACTTAAATATGGCCGATGTGATCGAAGAAGCCTTTGAGAGATGCGGTCTTGAACTTCGTACTGGCTATGATGGGGCTACTTCTAGGCGGTCTTTAAATCTTCTGTTTGCGGAATGGGCGAACAGAGGACTTAATCTTTGGACGGTAGAGCAGATTACCCAAACTATGGCTAATCTGTCTTCTACGTCTGCTGTGGCAACCTACCCGATAGGCACTATCACTTTGGCCGTAGCTGCTTCTTCAAGTTTTTCAGTAGGAGAAACCATTACTGGAGGTACGAGTGCGGCTACGGCAAGTATCATTACGGCGCCTACGGGTACTTCTATGACGATCACGGTTCCTGTTGGCACCTTTAGTGCTTCAGAAACTATCACTGGTTCTTCCAGTTCTGCTACCACTACCGTGTCTTCTGCTCCTAGCTTGGCAGATGCTCAAGCAACGGTAGATATGCTTGAAGCTGTGATCAGACGTTCTGGTTCAGATATTGGGGTGACTCGATTAGGGCGGCAAGACTATTTAAATATTCCAGATAAAACTACTCAGGGGCGCCCTACCCAGTTTTATGTGGATCGTTTGATAACACCAACCTTGACGGTATGGCCCGTACCAGAAAATTCCACGGATCAATTAATTTATTACCGTGTAAAACGTATGGAAGATATAGATGCTTCTATAAATGATGCGGAAATTCCGTTTAGGTTCTTGCCCTGTTTGGTGGCAGGGTTAGCGTACTATTTATCGATAAAGAAAGCACCAGAACGAATTGGTACGTTAAAAGACTTGTACGAAGAAGAATTTTATCGAGCAGCCTCTGAGGATGGAGAACGTGTGTCCTTGCGCCTTGTGCCTAGCTACACTTCTTTAAGCGTGAACTAATGCCACGGTATGCTTCTCCTAGACATGCATTAGGAGTTTCTGATCGTTCTGGAAGATCCTATAAATTAAAGAACATGGTTCTTGAGTGGAACAATCTACTTGTAGGCAAAGATGAGTATGAAGCAAAGCAGCCTCAACTTTACCCAAGGCGTATTAAGCCAGATCCACAAGCATTAAGGATCAGCCGACCAGATCGCACGGAGCCCCCGGTTACGGTTCTTTTGGAGTTTAATCCTTTTAAGTCTGGTTCCAGTGGAAGTGCTGTGATCACGGTCACACAACCAGGTCATGGAAGAAGCACGGGGGATACGGTCAGGTTTCGTTCTGTAGAAGCGTTTGATGGGTTTACAGCGGCGGCTATCGAGGCCGCAGCCGGTTTTTCTATTACCAAGGTAGATGATAATCGGTATACGTTCACATCTGGAAGCGGAACTGCTACAACGGGAAATGTCTTGGGTGGTGGCGGAACGGCTTCTGCGGGACCTGTAACAGTGAGTGCGTGATATGGCTTTTACATTTACCACATTAAAAACAGCGATTCAGGATTACACGCAAAACACGGAGACTACGTTTACGAATCAGTTGCCGACTTTTATTGTGAATGCGGAAGAGCGGATTCTGAAGGAATGTCAGTTAGATGTTTTTCGTAAATCCTCACAAGGGAGTGCCTCCTCTTCAAATAAATTTTTGTCTAAGCCCACGGATTTTTTAGCTCAAGACTCCTTGAGTGTTGTAAATGGTTCTAGTAACGAATTTTTATTATACAAGCAGGTTACTTTTCTACAGGATTATACCCCTGATCCTGCTACGACAGGAACCCCTAAGTACTATGCCGATTGGGACAATGCTTCTTTTTTATTGGCACCTACGCCAGATAGTAATTACACAATGGAGCTTCATTATTTTTACAGGCCGACTTCTATTACAACGAGCGGAGATGGAACGAGTTGGCTTGGCACAAATGCCGAGTTGTCCATGCTTTATGGGTCTTTGGTTGAAGCCTATACGTTCATGAAAGGGGAGTCTGATCTATTAAGTTTTTACAACAATAGATTTATGGAGGGACTCCAGTGGATGAAGAACCTGGGAGAGGGATTACAAACTCGAGATCAGTATCGCTATGACCGAGTTCGTAGGGATGTCGCGTAATGTTCGATGTTTCTGGTAATTCTGATGTAGGGCAAGTTTCTGTCTTCACGTCTACAGACAGAGGGCATTCCCCTGAAGAAATGGCTGATATGGCATTGAATAAGATCATGCTGGTTTCGGAAGATGCGCCGCCTGTTATACGAGAACAGGCTTTAGCGTATAAGGATAGGTTGAAAGAGATCCTAATTTTTTATATGAACAGAATGGCGCAAAGTGAACGAACTACAATTTGGGCTTTGATGAAAAAGCAAGGTCACGAGGACATTGCTGAGATTATAAGGAGGCTGTAATGGCTATTGGAACATCTGCTGTTTGTGGCAGTTTTAAAGAACAAGCATTGGCTGGAATGCACTTTTGGACCGCGCACAGTCGAGGAGATTCGAGTGCTATTTCTGCTGACACGTTTAAGGTAGCTATGTTTACGGACAGTGCCACCATAGATCAGGACACTACAGGATATACCGCAAGCAACGAAGTGTCTGGAACGGCATATTCAGCCGGTGGCGCGGCTCTGGGAAGTGTGACGCTTGGCATGAGTGATAATAGCGGTGGAACGACAACGGCTTTTCTCGATTTTGCAGATACCACATGGTCCACATCTACTATTTCCAGTGCAATGGGAGCGTTGATTTATAATTCCACCTTGAGCGGCGCAAGCACGGGTTCCACTACTACGGCTGATGCTTATCCTTCCGTAGCCATGTATGATTTTGTGACGGCTAAATCCTCCAGCGCAGGTGATTTCACCATTCAGTGGCCTGCAAATACTGCAAATGCTGCGGCTATAAGGATCTCTTAGTGGCCGATAATACCACCCTTAATGGTTGGGGCAGAGAAACCTGGAACTCAGGGCCGTGGAACGGTCCTGGGGTTGTTTCCATTACGGGTGTTTCTGCTTCAACGGCGGTAGGTACGGCAACGGTTAGTCTTCCTATAACAATTAGTATAACAGGAGTTTCAGCAGCTACAGGCGTAGGCTCTTTAACCGTTGTTGTACCTGTAACTCAATCAATTACAGGAGTTTCAGCAGCTACAGCAGTTGGTTCTCTGACTACGACAACGGATGTTTTAATCACGCCTTCTGGTGTGTCTGCTGCTACCAGTGTAGGTTCGGTACAGGTAAACATCAAATTTACGGTGGAAGGGGTTTCCGCAGCTACAGCAGTTGGAACGTTGATGATTTGGCAAGAGATTGGTACTAGTCAAACACCAGGGTTTGTTAGTATAGATACTTCTCAAACATCAAATTGGACGCAAATAGCAGCATAAGGAAAAGGTTATGGCTTCTTCATATACAACAAGTTTAGGCATCGAAGAAATGGGGTCTGGTGACCAATCTGGTGCTTGGGGAACAACAACTAATTATAACTGGGATATCATAGATCGCATTGCAGCATATAGTGCGGTACCCATTTCTGGAACAACGCATACTTTAACAGTAAGAGCGGCATCTCCGTCTTCAGGATCCTCAAATGTTCAAGATGGGATGTATCGTGTAATTAAGTTTACGGGGGCTCTTGGTGCAAACAATACGGTTACTATAGCACCTAATACTACGGCGGCTTATTTTGTTTTTATAAACGCTACCACGGATTCTGGAGGTAGTGGTCCGTACAGCGTTATCATTAGTCAAGGATCTGGTGCCAATATCACCGTACCTAACGGTTCCTCCGCTGTAGTATATTGTGACGGTGCGGGAAGTGGTGCGGCAGTTGTTGATGCGCTGGCTAATTTGTACGTGTCAGATTCAATTACGATTGGTGACGCTTCGACAGAAGACACCAAGATTGTTTTTGATGGGGCCGCACAGGACTTCTATATCGGTCTAGACGATTCAGCGGATGATCTTGTCATTGGATCTGGATCCGTGGTTGGCACAACCCCGGCAATGTCCATCGATGAAAATCAAGCCGTGGTGTTCCCAGCGGCGGCTGTAACAATCGGTGATGCTTCGGAAGAAGACACTAAGCTGGTTTATGACGGTAATGCCAAGGATTTCTATATTGGCTTAGACGATAGCGAGGATAAACTCATTATTGGAGAAGGTTCTACGGTAGGAACCAATAATATTATCTCTATTACGGATGATGCCCTTACTATTGGAGACGGTGCTGAAGTCGATACTAAGATTGTTTTTGATGGCAACGCCAAAGACTTTTATGTTGGCTTGGATGACAGTGCCGATAAACTCATTATTGGAGAAGGCTCTACCGTAGGAACAAATAATATTCTTTCCATTACGGACGATGCCGTAACAATCGGTGATGGGGCAACGGAAGACGCCAAAATCGTCTTCGATGGTAATGCACAAGACTATTACATAGGGCTTGATGATTCGGCTGACGATCTTGTGATAGGTCTGGGTGCAGCGGTTGGTACAACCCCTGCAATGTCAATTGACGAAAACCAGATGACTACATTTGGTAAGGCCGCAATTGGGGCAACCTTAACGGATACTACAAATACTGGCGGTGTTACACTCGACTTTAACGCTTATCAGAATTTCATCCTGACCTTTACGGGCAATGTTACATTAGATAATCCTACTACGGAAACAGTGGGCCAATCTGGGATTATCGTCGTTATTCAAGATGGCACAGGTTCCAGAACGCTTTCCTTGGGAACTGATTATGAAACACCTGGAGGGTCTGGCCTGACTATTTCTACCGCAGCAAGTGCAGTAGATATTATCCCATATTTTGTAAAGGCGGCGGGTTCTATTCAATTAGGCGCACCGCAGTTGGCTTTCGCATAATGGTACTTTCTAGTTCACAATGGTGGGCGGCTACAGGTGAGGCTGCTTATGTTATAAATAATTCTGTTATAATGGATTCGGGTTCTTCAAACTACTTCACATGGGCTGGAACAGGTCAAAGTCAGACTACATATACATTTAGTATGTGGGTGAAATTTACCACTCTCGGTACTGGTTGGCAGGGTATAGTAAGTAGTGGAGCAGACGCAAGTAATTTCTGTTCTTTTAGATATAGATTAAATCAACTGGAGTGGGGAACATATGCTAGTGCTAGTTGGAATGGTTATCACCTAGCTACTCCAAAATTACGTGATCCATCAGCGTGGTATCATATTGTTACCGCAGTTGATACAACTAGTGATGTAGCGAGTATGCGACAACAAACATGGATTAACGGAGAGTTAATTACTGCTTTTGATAGTGCTACGAATTATACATCTAGTTATGCCACTGATATTAATCAAACGATGGCTCTTGGATCTAGCTACATGGGATCTGCTGGTGATTATTTAAATGCGTATATTGCAGAATTTCATTATTTGGATGGTACCGCTGGCGTAGCATCTGATTTTGGAACAGAAAATTCTGATGGAGTTTGGATACCTAGTGATTTAACAGCACATGCTTTATCATATGGAACAAATGGTTCTCATCTTAATTTTGAAAATGCATCAAATTTAGGAGAGGATTCTTCTGGCAATGGTAATGATTGGACTGTAAATAATTCACCCACACAGACAACAGATACCCCTACGGATAGTGGGAGTACGATTGGGAATTACGCAACGTTTAACCCGCTTATTCAAGGCTCTCTTTGCACTTTATCTAATGGAAATTCAACGGTAACTGGGAATAGCGCATCTAATAATGGATCGGTAGCTTTCACTCAATATGTTGAGGATGGTGGTTTATATTATTATGAAATCACGATGACCACTGTTGTTTCAGAATATCCATATCCGGGCGTA
>Ga0080013_1000427_pt1 | contig 59669 bp, 36 predicted proteins | sample ETNvirenome_6_85_FD_69236 | JGI IMG/M metagenome (GOLD analysis project Ga0080013, IMG submission 69236) | Marine viral communities from the Pacific Ocean - ETNP_6_85 (SPADES assembly) (version 2) | ecosystem: Environmental > Aquatic > Marine > Oceanic | place: Pacific Ocean | collected 2013-06-19 | reverse complement strand
TAGCTTTTTCAGCTTCCAGTTGACATTTCTAATTACCTCTTCTTCTTGTTCTGCAAGACTGTTGTATTTCTTGTTCATTTCGTAGACCTTTTTTAGTGTCTCTTCTTCTGGACAATAATCTACTAAATATTCATCAATAAGCTCTTCCTGTACTCCTAGATCCCGCAAGTCCTCTTGGAACAAAGAATTGGCGATACTCTCAACATTTCCCCTCTCTCCAGCCGATCTGCTTAGGTACGTTACCGCCTCGGGCTTAAAGCGAGACTTTACAATGTCAATCGCTCTACGAACAGCGTCTAAAGGAAGATTGTTTTCGGAGACCAGACGTAGGCGTGCGCCGATATCGACAGAAAGTTTGTTGGGAAGTCTTCCTTTCGGTGTTAAATTAATAGTGACAAAGGGCTTGGGATTTTTTAAGACGTGGTGTACACAAGTAAAGGTGTCTTTGTCTTCAATATCCCAGATCAGAAATCCCTTGTCGTTGGTTTCCCCATGGTTTTGTTGTATCGTCGAGCCCGGATAACGTACCTTGCCCGCTTTGTCAAGGGTCTGATTGGTTTTGTGAATATCACCAAGGAACCCATAGTCAAAATTATTAAAAATGCTAACATCATCTTCACCATTCTCCATTGTCCAGCCAGTGTCGGTTTTTACACCGCTGACAGCGCCGTGATACATAGCAATATTAACTCTGCTTGTGTCGGTTGGAGCGTGCCAGTTGTCTCTATCAAAAACTGACAGCACGTTGATTGTAAATTTTTCATCTAATTCAGTTTCTCCAGAGTCTTTTAATAAATATAGATTGCTATGGTTTAACGCCTTAGCAATTGGCGTGAGTGCGTCTTGACGACCTGAATTCCTCAAGTTTCCATCATGATTTCCCAATATGATATAAGTGGGGGCGATATCCGCAAGACCTCTAAAGAAGTCGCTACACATCTCTACAAACTCAGGGCTTATTTGCGTCTTCGTGTGCGCAATATCTCCACAATGAACAATATAATCGACGTTCTCTTCAACCAGCTTTTGATAAAGTTGCCTAAAAACTTCTCGGTACTCTTTGTGATATTTTAAATTTCTGATATGTGTATCTGCTATATGCGCAAATTTCATGCGGGCTCCTTAACTCAATAAGAACAATAAGAACAAAACAACTCTAGTCAAGTAGATTTACATTTTAGAAATTCTGTCAACTAAATAGTTATCTGAATTTAAGAATAACGCTGAATTCTTGCGTTTTAGAAACTCAGCCTTTGTCATCTCACCCACATCTCCGAACGGCGCTACGTTAACGAGATGCGTTTGAATATCATATTTCATAAACAGGCTTATAAGTTTGTTTGTTTTTTTAACCGCGTCTGGATCTAGAGCCAAGTAAACAGGAGTATCGCTCTCGACAATTTTTGCGAACAATTTAGACGCTTCTGTTAGTGTAGAGCCTAATAATGGTACGGAATTGTCGCCGGCCTTCACTGCGTCAAAAACGCCTTCCACCAAAATTAAATCCTCGTCAAAATCAACGTATGGGTGGTTGAATATAATGTCCTTTGAGACTTTAGGGTTCATGTACTTCTTCCAGTTGCGATCATATGAGCGCGTAACAAAGAAATTTACCTCACCTTTGTCGTCAAAAGAGGGGATTACCACCCTTCCTGCGTATTCTCCTTTGGGGCAATACCCAATCTTCCACTTTATGATGTCTTTTTTGCCGATTCTGCGGCTTTTTAGATAGTTCAAAGGATAAATCGATGTGGTGGGCAGGTTCTTGTTGGCCAACGAAATAAACTCGATTGGCAGGGAAATTTCAGCTTGTCTTTGACTTTCCTTCGGACCGAACATTTTGTCCGAAAAGTTCTCAACTTCGATTTGCTGGGTATAGCTTTTCCACTCGTACTTATCATCAGTCGTGCCAAACTGGCGGATAATACGATAGATGTTCCTACCAGACCAGTCACAGACCCAGCACTTAAACGCGCCCTTATCAAAGTTGATTGATAGTTTGCGCTTGTGGTGTTCACATTTTGGACACTGGAAGATGTACTCGGAGCCTTTATTGTAGAACCCGCCAAGGACTCTTTTTAAAAGCTTTACTTTTCTCTCTTCTGACATTCTAACCAGCCTGCCCGGGCGATTACCCAGCTATCGGCCATGTCGAAACACTGTGGCTTGGGGTTTCCGTGCTTAGTATATTCTATAAGAACATCTGGCACATTGTCAATAACATATTTTACAACAACTTGTTTTGCCTTGGTGCCTCTTGGAACAACTATTCCACATTTTTTTCTGGCGGAGGTTGCTGCCAAATATTCTGGTTCGACAGAATATCGTTGATAACAGATCCAAGATACGATTCCATTGAAGCGAGATAAGGTAGAAAGGGTTTTTGCAGAGGAGAACCCGCTTCTAAATGATTGCAGAGACTGCTCAATATATACTCTGTCAGGCGTAAAAGGGAGTAAGTCGAAGCTGTCGCTAATTCTTTCCGCCTTTTCAAATAAGTTTTTATATTTTCTAGTGTCCCACGCTCCATTATATACAACCCTTCCTTTGTCATCAAGAAGCGTTGCTCCTGTAATGCTTGTGCTAATATCTAACCCTAAGATCATACATACATTATACTATATGTCTAGCTTTAATTTAAACGTATAGCCTCTGTCTTCTAATTTTCTTACTGGATTTGCTAGAGATGCAATTGCAATTAGGTTTTTATTCTCGTCGTAGATACCCACCTTCGAGATATACGTTACCGGCTGAAAAGACGCACTATGGTTCGTGTAACTGCTGGATACTATATTTGCTATCCCCGCCTCAGAGTCTTGGTGATACATTTTGCTTGTTTTATAAGCTAACGTCGATTGAGTAAGGAAGGTGGGGTTATTAGAGAAGTTAATTTGATTTTCTTTAGCATGCGCAAACATCGTCATTGTTTGTACTGGATTTACGCCGTTGAAATCTATAGAGAAACTAGAGGACTGAGCGCCGGCATATGAACCTGTAACGCCAAAGTAGTGCCAAGATGCACTGTGAGGCGCAAAATCAGCGCCGTAAGCCTCGACATGACTATCAATACCAGCGCTAGCTGTCAAAAGCACGAACCCTTCGTTGTACAAGACAACTCCAATCGCATTCTCTGCATAAGTGCCAGATGTCTGCATAAAACGATGATCTTTCGTAGATCCGGAAGTTTGCACTAACACACCATTTTTCAAAACATCTGAAGCCTCGGCGATGAGTGTGCCTGTTACATAGTATCTCAGCTTCACAGAACCTTTTTCAATGCTAGATCCATAGAATATAGACGGTATGCTTATTACGTTTAGTTTTTGACCTTGCTTATCTCCAAAAGAAGAGGAATAGGCAAAATGAGGACTCAGAGTCGTGTAAAAGTCTAATGTGTTTCTTAAGGCGTGCAAAACGCTTTTTTTCTTACCGGTAAAATTCTCATCATACCTGTCAATAGAAATACTGGCAGTCAGGGGGTAGCTGCCTCTTATCTCGTCTCCGTAAGTAAAATCAGAATTAAATTCATTTGTGCTAACTGACGAAAAAGAAGTGAAAGAACCTTGCTTTGTCACAAATGGATATATCATTTGATTGTCAGTCGCCGTCGAGACATTATTCCTGTTGACGTTTAGGTCATACAGGTTTACATGTCCATCTGGTGTATGAAAGTTTGTTGAATCTCTGTTTTGGTTATTGTAATAAACAGAACCAGAGTATACGTAGAAATTATTCCTGGGATGAGTTTTTAGAGTATTGTAAAAAACATCATCTTTCTTAAATTCAAATAAAGTACCATACTGTGGTGTATGTGAGGGCATGTTATTACCTCGTTAGTAATCTAGTCTGACCCTCAAAGTTAGTTCAGTATTTGGATCCTTCCTTAAAGGTTCTGATAACTTAGCTACTGCTAGCAATTCGTTATCTGGTGAGTAAAGCCCAACAGATGTGATATACGAAACCGGTAAATCGTTAACATTGTTTTTCACGACTAACTTGCTACCAGCAACATAAGTTGGGTTTGAACTATAGTTGTATTCATTGTGATTAACTCTGCAGAAGTAAATTGAAGAATTAAGCTCAATGGTATTATTAAAGTCGATGTCATGTATTCTGTGTCTGAATGCATTTCCTAGTTCTTCAATTGTTGAGCCTGTTTGTGCGACGTTGACGCCGCGGTGTGCGACACCGCCGGCGCGGCCGGCTCCGCCATATCCTTCGCCCGGTGGAACCAGGTTTCCGCCCGCGGGTGAATTTCCTGGCGAGTAGAAAGCAGACCCAGAGAATATTGAGGAGGTTAACACAGCGACGCCGGCTTGATAAAATACTAAACCAACGCTAGGCCCGCGAGTTTCTGGGGTGTCTCCAGAAGCTGTGAATATTAAACCATAATCGCCGGCTGGCGAAGTTCTGAACTCTGTTGCCGACAAGTAATCTCCTAACGTTTGAAGGTTTCTTCGCTCCCAGCGCTTACCAGCATCTCCGGCAACACCAGACACATGCAGCTGTAGTCTAAAAGAATTTTTCTTGATTTCGTCTTTCGTCAAAAGTCTAGAGAAGTTCAAAAAGAAACAATGGTCCATTCTTCCATCAGTATCATCAGTCTGAGTGGCGACCTCGCCGTCTGAGTCAAAAGCTCGAACACTGCCGCTAACGTCATAGCCCATTAAAACTTGTGCCATTTGGTTATACATGTTAACCTTTTTACTATTTTGAGCTTTAGAAGAGTCAGAGACAGTAGAACTGTGTCCAAAGGTTACATCAAATATGTGATTTGCAGAGGAACTTAAATAAGGGTAGTCATATACTGATTCAAACATTCCGTGAGAAAAAGTTTTAATATTCGTTTCTGTCGCCGTTGCATCGATATAGGTGCCAGAACTAATCGTTCCAGTAATCGGAATTGCTTCATGAAGCATTGTTCTTGTGTTTACTACATCATCGCCAAGTAATGATTTGAATGTTTTTGCCATAATTTTTTACCTTGTTACTTAATCTTCACGTAGCGCACGGGAATATCTAGTCTGTACCCTGTATTTGCGCCGATAATCCGCACAATGCTATCTAAGTAGTAAATTGTCTTACCAGATGCGGCTACGTTGCCGGCTAGCGTAGTTGTGTTTAGTCCTAGAATGTTGTCCGTAGTGGTTGCTGCTTGAGATCTTCCTAACTGTGTAAACAGATAGGTAGAAGATTGCAGTTCTTGCGAGGCATGTAACCTAAATTGCAGGGTGTTTCCGCGAGGACCTTCGAACACTTGAGGGTCTTCATTTTCGAGGTCCTCCTTAACTTGTGAACCATCGATGGCCCTCTTTGCCTCTGATGGAGCAGTAAATCCGTTTGGATTAATATATGTATTGTCTGTCAAATAATAAGATGCGACGTTATCATCATCAATAAAGTTGACGGATGCCGGTGAATGAGTGTTCCACGGTTTTATTCTTGCTAGCCGGTAATCTAACTCTGCTATGAAAGCTGTTTCTTTCAGATCCTGATCCAGTCCGGTAGACGCTGCTATCTCGCTTGTGTCTAGGCCTTGATCAACTCTTATCAGATGGTTTTTATCGGCTGATGTACCGGCAGTAGTGTAGCCTTGCAATACTCCGCCGAACTCCGGGTCACCGGTGACGCCGAAGTTCTGTGCGTGGACGGAGCTGTACGTAAGCGAAATAAAATCAAACGTGTCCTTGTCAACTGCAACAAAAAATTTACTGTCAGAAATTGCAGAACCGCCGTGAAGGCTCGCGTCCCTATTGAATAGTAGCGACGTGCCACCTTGGCCGACGCCTTTCGAGGCCGCGTTATTATTAAGTTTGAGGGTCGGCATGTACAAAATATTTGTTCTAGAGATAGTGACTAATTTAGTTTTTAGATTAGAAGTGTTGTTTGTAAATGCTTCTAAGACTGGCGTTTGTAAAACTTCCAAATCATAATATGCGCTGCCTGATGCGTGAGTCTTATTATAAAGCCCGTAATTAATTTCATCGTCGCCAAGGGCGAATTTTGAAATCTTAAAACTGCCGTCGCCCTGGGCTAGCCTTAGTCTACCTGTGTCTGTTAATACTGCATCGAGTATAATGTCGCCTGAGTTATCTAAAAATGCCATTTTTGCTCCTCGCTTTAATAAATAGTTAATTATTTAATTAATGTTTATTCTGTCTGTATTTTCTTTTTAAATGAAAAATTAATATCAATTTTTTTCCCGCTGCCCTTTGATGTTAATCTCATTTTATACTTTTTCTTTTGGTTGGGTTCTGAAAATATACTATCAACCGCAGGATCGCTTGAAAAATATAGTTGTTTCAAGGTAGGTTTTAAATAAATATACTTTTGACAGTCTTTTATAATAGTTTTATTTGTGGGCGGCTCCATATCAATCAACCTTATTATTGGTTTCACCGCTCCTTTTTCGTCAATTAGCTCTACTTCATATACGGGAGTGGGGTTAGAGACGTGATTATGCGTATCAATTGCCCTAAAAGTATAATAGTATTTAGAATTGGGAAGTATCTGCTCCTCATATACGCCTTGAGTAACTTGGTCATATAGTTCGAAATCTTCGTAACTTCTTGGTCTTTCTTGCGTTCTAAAAATCTGATATGTGTCAACTGGATCATCAGAACCAAACTCGACTTTTCCATCAGCTGATAACTGCGCTGCTAAAATTTGATCAAACTCAGCTCTATCGCTTTCCAGCATTATAACCGGAGCTGCTCTGTATCTATCTGATGCGCCGGACATAAGAATCTTTATTCTATTGTTAACCGCACGATATGGTACGATGTTGACATCTGGAATTACCGGTGGTTTGTCTAGTATGATGATAGCTGGTGTAGAGAACATTCTATCTTCCACTATCATAATTGACGGCTCAACTTCAACATTCAACACGGCGTTGTAAGACACTAGATTTTTGTTTAAAGCCTCTACACTAATGCCCAGCAGTTCTTCTGCTTTATAAGTCTTGCGTGGACGGGATAAGTCGATTACGTAATCTTCATAGTCAAATGAAGAATTTCCATTAGTTTGTGTGGGCCAGTAGTATCTGTATTTGCTGCCGAAAACAAGCCTGTGAGCATAAACATTATATTTGTAAGTTGCATATTTCGCATATTTCAACTGCGTGTCAACATACTTTACTATGTCCAACTCTGATGTGTTTGGGAAAAGAATGTTTTGAACAACCCTTTCCTCTGCTGCTTCACCTGTTACCGGATCAATATCTATAACAATTTTTTCTATTCTATAAAATAGATCTTCGGTGTATGCAGGAACCCCGTTGATAATATCTTCGTACGTTCTTTTTTTGGTATTATAGGTGCTAATTAGCTTTGCATAAAATGCGCTTCCAAAAAGTTTCTTAAAAATGATATTTTCATCGCTGTTGATGTTAACTGGTTCGTTAAAATCATTTCGAAAAATTGATAAATAATTTCTTAAATCTGCCTTCGAGAATGAAGGGCCGGCATCTTTTTGCTCTCCGTTGTAAACACCCTCGAATTCAGAATCTATCGGGTTTAACCAATATTCAAGCGCCAAAGGAAGATTAACACTTCTTTTTTGTTGGACTGGGCTTAAAGTTTGTGGTTCAATTTGTGACAGAGGGCCGATATCTTCGCTATTTGTCGGCACAACTGTGCCATCGTTCGCAAGATAATACTTTGTTTGGTGAAAACCCGTCTCAAAAGCGCTTTCCTGAGAATAGTCCATAAAATTCTTTACAGGATACGGGCTTCCCTCACCGCCAGCTCCCAGCTGACCTCCAAGAGCTGCTAACTGGCTGATCTCAACTAACCAAGAATCTGTGTAGGCAGCTGCTTCAGTTGGTGTTGTGTTGTTTAATACAATTTCTGACATTAGTTTTGTTAAGAAAAATTGTTTTACTGCATCGCCAATCGACGTATTAAGCTTCGCTGTAAATTCTAGCTCTGCATAAAAAGGAAAATATCTCTTATATTGATCCGCCTTGTTTAACAGCTTTAAAGAATCGCCAGAAAACACTAGATTGGTCATTGATTTTTCTAGGTAAAAACTGCTTGGCAGATCGAGGGGCTGTATATACTCATTAAAATAATCTGAGAAGAGAGAATCTCCGTCCACTTTATCAAAATCTAAAGAAATTATCTTTTCAATAATTTTACTATGTTTTTCCGGTTGATTCAGTGGCTGATATCCTATACTACCGAACTTTGTTATTAAAGCTTCTAGAGGGAGTTTTTTTAATAAAACCTTGAATATATTCTTTTCTTCTGTGCTTCCCGGCGCCGTACCATCATATAGCTGTAGCTCTTCAATTATTGGTTTTAAAGAAAATAAGTCGTTTTCAGACAAACTGTCGTTAGCCAACAGCTTAATAAAGCCGTATATGTTTGGTAATGAATTTTGTAATAGCTGGAATCCTATTTTAGTAACCCCCACTGCCTTTTCATAAGCTGCGCTATCAAGCCTTTCATTATAATATGTTTTATAATTCGCAAAAAACGCTTTGCCAGAAGGCTGTTTACTTAACATCTCTGCTGGGGTGAATGGATTTATTCCTTCGTGGTAATAATCAAAAAACGCCTTATCCGTTCTAATAATTGGAGCATAGGTTTTTCCTGTTTCTGTTATAACTCCTCGTTTTACCCAATTTATCCAAGAAGGCCCGCCGACAGTTGAAGCAATGCCGGCCGGGGGCGGCTCATTTACTTTTTCTGCAAAAACCCTTGAGAAGTTTAATTTGACCTTCTCTTTTATCACGCTATTTGATAGGGCAAAATTACCTGTGCCCTCAACAAATTCTTGTGTGCCGGCGCAGGGGTCAAACTCGGCAGATCTTTCCTGAAAAACAACAGGGGCGCCCCAGTCACTAGAGAAGCTTTTGTCAGAAGAGCCGTTTTTTTCTCTAAAATCCCAATTTTTTCCGACCACCACTCTTAATTTATCGACTTGGGCGCCGTCGAAGAAAGCGGCGCCGTCGATAGTCTCTTGCACCGAATCAGAAAGCTCTTGGCTGTTTTCTTTTCTAGGTGCAGATAAAAAAGACTCCTCATTTATCACGAGTTTCTTTTTTCCTGCTAATTCTTGTGAATCGTTTTCTGATAAAATTATTGGCATTTGTTCCTCTTATATAAATAGTCTACTTTTAAAAGTAACCGCCGAAGCCCTTATCGGAGCCTTCTTGGTTTGCTGTCTCTTTATATCCGGTGCTTTTGTTTTCTGTCTCTGATGGCGTATAGCCAGTGTCTTGCTGTTCTGACTGGCTAGTGGGGCTAACTGGGTCAGTTGTCTCGGAGCTTTGTACGTTTGAGGCGCCGACGCCTTGAAAACCTCCGTCGAATTCGAAACTATTCCCAGTCTCCTCTGCATATTCTTTCATAGACTTATCATTTTGTTCTTGCCAGAAAGTATCAGATGCAATATTAATTTGAGATTCTGTCGCCAAACTAACTGATTGAGCAATTGCTGCAGCTGCTGCGCCCGGGTCTATGAAAAAATATTCGTTTAGAATTGGCAGTATTATATTCCTGTCTAAATTCTCATCATAAAGAGACATCCTGCAAAATAATACTTTGTTTGATTCTGTTGCGCTTTCTATGAAGTCTAAAACTCCTCCTGTCAATAATTGCCAGGATCCTTCGTCGTTTTTTGCGTTTCCGGCGACTGCGTCCCTTCCCGTATACACTTCTATTTTTACAGTAAGATTCAACATGAAATAGTAAAGAGCGTCATACGGTCCAGTGCGCGGATTCGAATTTTGAAATGCATCTCTGATATTCGGCTGCAAGATGTCGTCGTCCGGTCGAGCGGTCGCAACATAATTGATTTTAAAATTATTGGGAGAGCTTATGTCATATTCGTATTGAGCAGGAGAGTTGCTCAATATACTAATAGCCGTATTGCCGCTTTTAAGAAAGCTTAGAAAAAGCTCTTTGGGATAAGACATTCCATCGCTAAAATCGTTTATGTCATACTTAAAATCAGATTCTGGAAAGTCCACACTAACAGCACCCGGCTCACGCAACGTCCCATTATCAAGAAATGTTTTGTCGTGAAGGTCTGCTCGGTGAAAAGTTAACCCGGATTGCTCAAGGGCCCTCTTATAAGGCTCTCTGTCTGTTAAAGCGGCGTTGTTAATACCAGAAGGCGTGTTTTCTACCGCTTCATAAGAAAAATAAGGTTTCGTTAGATCTGCGTCGACGTCGTCTTGTCTCGCAAAAGAAAAATTTAAAAGGGCGACAAGGAATTTATCCAAATTATATTTAGTAATGTCGAGATTCTCGAACAAACTAGAGTATAGCGCTGAGGGCTCAGCATCAGAATCTAAATATTCATATGCGTTGGGCTTGAAAGCAGAATAAAAGAAATCATAATTTTCGCCTACCTCAACTGGATCTGACAGCGCAACAACAGAAGGCGCCAAATAAGAATATCCGGTGTTGGCCAGAGAATCGGCCGAGTCGACTCCAATGTTTGCACTTTTAAACCCATCTAAAGTTTTGGCCAGGGGCGACAGTTTTGCTGATTCTATTTGACACCTTTTTCGAAAGTCGTCAAGAGATATTACTTTTAATCTTTGCCCTGCTGGAACATCTGTTACTGCTCCGACTGACAGATAATCAAGATATATATTTTTGTTATTCTTTATCTCCACAAGCTCTTTCGGGTGACCAAAAGTATGGTTTTCTATAATGGTGTAGTCCGCCGGCGATACCGGTGTCTCAAAAAGCGACTTAAGACTGTATCCGTCGATGTCAGAGTTCGCGGTCAAGTTGCCGCCCGACTTGTTTACCTTGTTCATGCCAAGAAGAATCTGTATCTTTTTCAAAGCGATGCCGGCTAGTTTGGAATAAAATTCTATTCCTGCGGGAGAACCGGACTCAGGTGACATCTTGTTGTTGTCATTCTCAGAAAAACCGGTTTGAACGTTAATCAAGTCAAAAAATGCGACTAGTGGTGTTAAAAATTGATAGGACCATGGTTTGTCGCTCGGGAACATTTGGTTTGCCATTAAGAGGAAATGTTGTGAAAAGGCACCATTTTGATAATATCTCTTGCGATCGTGGGTAGAGATTGATAAGTCGTAATAAGAGTCTAGCGAAACTTTAATGCTTGCCAAATCTTTATATAATTGATATAAAAAGTCGTGTGTGCCATCTTTGAATCTTAATTCTAGCTTATACTGGTACAGGCCGGCAGTTTTTTCTGCTATGCCATAATCAACAAACATAAAATAGCGAATTTTTTCATTCTGCTGATCAGAAAGGCCGATAGCTTTAACCTGAACTTCTCCCAATCTAGATTCATACGGCACACTACTTGGCACGTAAGGGATTGTAGCTACTAATTTTGACGGTTCTTCATAAAATTCGTCATTGGCATACTTTTCTCTTCTGTTTCCAATTATTTTTTTCTTTACCCTGTCCCTATACAACTTAACTTCTAGAAGATTACTTTTATTTAATATTGAAGAAATATATTTCTTTGCATTTGGAAGAACACCGAACAAAGATGAGTTGTTTTTTAGAAGTTCTTCTGTGTTTACAAAAAATAAACCTCGGGCTGAACCATCTTTATCTTTGCTTACGTAAAGCTTAGAATATTCAGAATCGTTATCTTTAATAAAATATCTTTTTTTATCTTTTTGGAATACGCCTTTGACGATTGGCGCTAATTTTTCTTCGAACTCGTCTAAGTTTTCAAAAGCTACGGCTTGCTGGTCGATCGTGTTGAGAAGCGCACCATTTAATATTCCGGAAGTACGAAAGTCTGACAGTTTATTATTTGGCACTCTAGCTAGCTGTAATTTTGGCTGAACTTCATTTACGCTATGCTTGTTTCCGACCATCCAACCACGAAATTCTGAATTAGCGCCTTGACCAAAATCTCCCTGAAAATTGGCGCCGCTAATGTTTCCGTCACCAACGTATCCGTCCGGTGCGGGATTGTTAAACCATGGCTTGTTGCTGTGCACATGTGCGGCGCCTTCCCAAACTCGACCGTTTGGTAAAAAGAATGCTTCTCTTTCTGTCTGCAAGAGTCCAGCTAAGAAAACAACTTCGCTGTTAACTGAGCCTTCAACAACAAATTCTTCAAAAAATGACTGATTAGCATTATAATCTACTCCTGGGATTTCCATTAAGTTAGCCCAAAAAGGAACATGCAAAAAAGTATAAAAAGCAAAACCTAAAGAGTTGTCTACTTCGGAAGAGTTTTGTTTATATTTGTCTTTGTACTTGTATTCAAAAGGTATTACATAATAGGTTTTTCCATTTACAATTTCTTCTCTTATTTTCCCCTCTTCTGCATAAAAAAGCAAAGCGTCGGCGCCTGAAATATTGCCCAGCAAGGAAGAATTGGAAACTGCAATTGGATATTCATATGGAGCGGCGCCCTCGGCGTTGTCAAATATTCTATTTTGACCATCGGAACCTTGGATAGCTATTTCGTTTCCCCCTGTGTCCCCTAAAGCGTACGTAGAGATGTGTCCGCCGCGGGGAAGATAATTGTCTCCGTAAACGATATTTCCTCCGTATAGAGAGCCTTTTCCGGGTCCGGAGAAGTTAAAAGCGCTGAGAGTTACAGAGCTTGGCAGCAAGCGCCTTACATTACCAAATGTTCGAAACGGTAAAACCTGGATAAAGATAGCATCCATAAAGCTTATCCCTTGCGTGCTCAAAGAGTTTAGCCAAGACGATTCAGATAACTTATTTTTATCTTGATATAGTTCTAGAAGCAAAGTGACGTCAGTTATCTCTGGATCGGATTGGTTTGTTTCCAAAGTGACTTTTTTACAATAAACATGTGGTAGCAAGCCTCCGCCGGTGATGTTGTCGAGTATAACTGACATTAACAAATCTCTCCCGGATAATCTTCCTCGTCTTCATAAATATCAAATACTTTCTTTTTCTGCTTGTTAATAACGTCTTGACATAATTTTGTCCTAGGATCAGAAAATACTCCCATTTTTTCGTTAACAGGGTCAAATTCGCACAGTATTTCATCGTCTATTTCGTCATCAACAAGCAAATCAAAGTAGTACTCTACGCTTGTTACATCTTCGTCGGGAGTAACTTCGTCTAGAAAACTAACTTCTGTTAATGCTTCTTGCGTTGTGGGAAAACTTAGTTGTTTTAAAGTCTCTATCGTTCCACCAACCTGAACCTCTTCTTCAATTTCAAAAAGTTCAATATCAAAGTTTTTTTTCTGAAAAAGACCATTGTTTTCGGCGACTTTTAATAATATATATAACTCATTGTCTTCGGACGATATAACAACGTTTGCGCCGGCTAATCCTTCTTCAAACTCTTCTTCATTAGTGTTCGCACCACTTATGTCTATCATGTCTATTTCTAATTCTGAATTGATCTGTGGTATCAATTGTGTGTTCTTGCCCCCAGATTTTTCTGTTAAGCTAAGGTTCGTTACTGACCCGGTGATTTCTCCATTCAAGAGCTGTACACTCCAAGCTGGCGCAGAATTGGAATTGACGTCACTCGTTCCTAAAGCTGGCGGCAAAGCATAGTGTTTTTCTGCTGTTCTTTGTACATCTTCTGCAGTCGCTGTCGTTTCGCCTGATAAAATTTTATTGTAGTTGTTGTTAAATTCTTTTTCCAAAGAAGAAACTGATATCTGGTGATGCATAGTTGGTGTCTCTCTTATTCTTTTTTCTGCATCATTTTGTAGCTCAACGACACCCGCCTTAGAACCGTTATAAACAATGTTATCATCAAAAAAAGAATAGAAAACAGGTTTAAGTTTGCCTTTTGATAACAAGTATCTTCCAAATTGCGTTAGCTTTAGATCTATTACTTCTTCTTTTTTATTAAAAAATTCCATTGTTAAAGCACCTCTAATTCAATATCTATTTTCACTGCCTCGACCAAAGAGAAGTCGTCATAAGGCCAGTTGGAGCCAAAAGAATCTGCTGCTGTTCTTTCTTTTTGCTGGGACTGCTGCATCGTTTTTTGTATTATTAATTTATTCTGATCTTCTGGGGGGATTCCCTCTCGCATTGTAGCTTCTACCGCCTTCTCAATTTGCTTGCTCTTGTATCTGTCATAATCTTTGTGCGCTCTTTGCTTTATCTTAAAAGTCATAAATTTTAAGTTTTTATAAAAATCTTCTGGAGTTTTTATCCATAGATCTGATTTCGCAGGATCGCAGTGCTCTCTATAAGCAGCTCCAATATTCATAAAGACTCTGGGGTTAAAAAAGTTTTGAGGCCTTAACGAGGAAAAAGTGCCCGGGCCGCCCATGGCTGTCACTAAGTCAATATTTGTTCTAGGCATCCAAGAATGCAGTGCGCCTTCTGTTGTTCCGGCGTTGGGGTGCACTTCTAAAAACGCAGATTCTTTTGTAAACTTAAGGCTAGATTCAGGCATAACTCCTTGATATATATCCATTAGTTCTTGTTTTCTTAAAGTATGATTAATTGGTATTACAAGCATTTGGAACGGGTCAACATTGTAATTAATAAAATCAAACTCCGGTGGCAATTCATATCCGGCAATATTTTCTTTTTCAGAGCCCATAAGGCTTTCGATCATTTTATAGACGTCCGTAGCCTTGGCGTTGTCAAAAGATTCCTGGCTCTCAAATCCAACATATTCAGTGGTTGCGCCGTCTTCGCCTGAAATCAGGCCGGCCGTAACATATTTGTCTGATACCAACTTCATAGACAAAATATTCTCAAATAGCATTTTATGGATAGGGAGAAAATGTTTGCCGGGTATAATTTCTCTTGTCGCAAAAAGTTCGCCGGCGGGGAGCATCAACGAAGTTTTGTTAGCGTCTGCCGAAACTAAAGTAACCGGCCTCTCAAAGTAAGGTACAATAACAACAGCCTCTGAAACTTCTTTACTAGACGCTATTTGTCCTATGTTGAAGGAGTCCTCCGCAAAAGTACCTTGAGTAAACCCGAACTCTTCTCCTAATGAAGCGCTTACTTTTGATAAAGACTCCAACCCAGCTTTTGTAAAGTATCCATCTTCAGGATCAGTAACATTGCCTTGGTCGCCGGCACCTGCTGAACCGCCTCTGAAGAAAACTTTTTCTAAGCCGGCATCTTCTTCTGTAAACGGAGTACTGATTTTTAATCTTAGTCCTTTTTTGCCCTGTTCGCTAAGTGGGTTTGCCTTGTTGTAGTTGAATAAATCATATGGGTCAGATCCATATCCGCCCCACAAGCCGCGACCAGTTGTAATATCATGATAATTGTTAGTAACAGTAGACTTTGTAACTTTTACTGTGTTGTCCAGCTCACTGGTATAATAGTTGTCTACATGTGATATCGAAGAAGAGAAGTCTAATACAGGGCAAACCCACTTTGGAGCGATATACCAGGAAAATTTGGTTTCGGATTGGGCTCCGCGGAGATCTAGGATACTAACTCTGTTGAAAATATCAACGCTAGAGTCAATCTTCATTCGAGTTCCATATTGACCAGACACTGAACTAGTTCCTGGTAAAATTCTGCACAGCGCGCTGTTGTCTTTTGACGAACCTGTTACATATTCTTCTAGATGGAAAGAGTCTTGTTTTGTTCTTTCAAAAGCATTTTTCCAGTTAGTTATATCATCGTCAGAATCAACAGTTAAAATTCTGCTACTCTTGCCATAAAAATATGGCGGCGTATGCGCCTGGTATGCAGGGTCTTGTAAATTAGCGCCAAAATATGTTTCAATTTCTGGGGCGCCCGGGCTATGAAATGACGTTAGTCGCTCGGGCGCGCAATGACTATCGTCAGGTATGCCTGTGCTTTCGGAGCCGGCTGCATCTGAGCCTCCAAGGGGGACAAAAGTTTTACGGTAAGAGGCGACAAGAGGGTCTCTTTTAGTTACTATTCCCGTAATCCTATCGAACTCATAGCCTCTGGTTGTAGCACTACCAGACATTCTCACAATTTCGACCGGTGGTCCATATATGTACCCACGATAACTTGCGTTTAAATCAGAGTTAGCAAAGTAGTTTGATACTAAACCACCACCGCCGACACCTGCATTTCTAGGACCTTCGCACATTACCGCGTCTTTACCCATTTCTAAAGAAACTTCCATATGATATGCTTTATCGCTGGTAAGTAAAACATCAGACCCTTTTATTGGCTTTGACACGATAATTGGCATCTTCACCCCGGGAACTCCCTGATCGGCCAAGAAAAAATTCATGGTTTCACACAGGAAATTATTAATTGATGATTCATAAATTTCTCTGTGTTTACTATCTGCCTCTTTTCCTTTCTTGAGAATTCCGCGGGGACCGGTTGATGTGTGACAGGCTCCCGGGTGGTGTGCTAAATTCTGATCGTCGGGCTTAGGATACTGCCCCATTGCAGAATCCATTGGCCTGTTAAGATCCAAATCGATAAAGTCAGCTGTTAAATAAAGAGAATTTGACTCTCCAGAGAATAATTTATCAATTCTGGAGGTTCTATAAATTGTTTCAAAAGGTACGCGTACGCGGGGTTCATTATTTAAGATAGCCGGAATGCAACGTGAGGCGCCGAGCATATAAAAACCACCGTAGTTAAAAGAGGACGAAGCAAAGTTAAGAATGTGCCGGCTGCTGTTGGCCTGTATCTGCCGGCTGCCTCCATATCCACCGTCTTCGCTTCTCGCTAGTGAATCGGGCGCATCAATTTGTGAAGCAAAGTTAGGTAATCTAATATTTCCACTATTGTAATTGACTGATCCGTTATAATACAACATAGGGCAGAAATAAATCGGCATTGTACTTTTGTATACAGGATAATCGACAGCAATTCCTGATTTTAATGAATTATACAATATTCCCGGAGCGAAAAAAGGTTCTAAAAATGACTGAAGCATTCCAGGAGTCTGATCATAATCTCCGCTTTGTTTGTCAAGAAATTTAGAGCCGGAAATAGGTGTTTTTGCTTTATCTAAATTAGGTTCGATAAACTTTTTAAATTTATTTCCAATATCAACAGTCTTCGTGACAGGATAAAAGTTTTCGTATGGTAAAAGCTTTTTAAGGGCTTGAACTGAAAATTTGATCCTAGAGGGTATAACTTCCTCGACTCCACTAAATTCTTTTATCTTGCTTGTTATGTGAGAAAAATCTGATATATCGTCAGTGTGCGAAAAAGCTTCATTGAATTTTACAGAATTAGAATTTTGAGAATAGTGTATCTCTTGTTTGTGAAGTTGTCCGACTCTAGTTTTTAATGTTAGAGGAACGAATTCAAAATTACCCGGCGAAGGGGTCGCGTCCTCTAAAGTCTCTACATCGGCGCTAGCCGTAACAAATGCACCTTCAATCTTAAAAGAATTTAATTTAGTGTTTTTGGGAGCGGTTTGAATTTCAAAAACTCTTTTTATTATTTTGGATCCTTCAGAGACTTCGTTAGTGTAATATTTTTTTCCAAGAGAGCCAATAGCTGTTTCGCTATATAACTTTTCGTTCTTGCGGTCTTTAAAATGGTTTTCAAAATAAAACTCTATGTTTTCAGAAACTCTATATTCAGGTATAGCAGAAAAATCTTTACCAATGTTTTCTATATCTTTTGAAAACTCAGCGTAAGAATCGTAAAAAGGTGAAACTCCGCGAATCTTGGAAGTAGCATAAAAAGGTGTATTATACGGAAAAGTGTGACGGTTGTATTGCATTGAAGCTGTCTGGTGAAGGTATCCCTTAACTGCTCCATGATTTCGGCTGGGACCATCCGGAGGATCCGAGCCGGTTTTGTGAAAAAACATAGTTGGCTTCGTACTGTATACTAGTTCGCCGGCGCTGCCTGTTTGTATGTTTATGAGCTGCACATACGCATCAGTTGCCGTATGAAATGTTCCGGAGGTTGACGTTTCTGCGGCGCCAAATGTTAAATCAGAAGTGAAAACAGGTGAACCGTTCTCTACAGCAGAACTAGCGCCCGGAAGCTGTTCTTTCATGCGGTGAGGAGTTAGGCCTATTTGTAAGCCCTTGCCGCCTATACTAGAAGTTAAGTATGCTGGGCTATCATATATATCCGGTCGTGGATCAAGTGGCCACCTGCTTAACAACGCTATTGGATAAGGCTGATAACTCTCAAGTGTAACAAAAGAAGATGATGGGCCAAACCCAACCGGCATGCCGGTGTTGGGGTTGTAGACCGGTGCGGTAACGCCGTCGGCAAAATTTGTTGCCGAAACGTTTGTAACACCAGACATGTCTATAGTTGTGTTTCCAGCCGAAGCGGCCGGCAAACCAGCTTGCTCCTGCACAAGAGTTATTTTAAAGGTACCGCCGCCGGCAAGTGCAGCAGCGGAGGCTGTTATGTTTAGTGTAATCGTAGAGTCGTTAATTGCTCCTGCTATTTGATTTGCTATATCGTCTATGCCTGTATAGCCATTTACACCAATATGTGCATTTCGAACAGTTGTTACACTCGAATCAAAATCAAACGTTACACTATTACCGGCCGTGTCGATTAGGTCAAACTCGTCGTTGTTTAAGCCAGCAGGACTGGCAGCTGCAGCAACAGTAATTGTGCCGATTGCTTTACTTCCAGTTACAGTCGAATGACCACTCTGAGCAATGATTCCTCCTTCTATCATATGATAAGTGTAATTCCAATATCTAGAATTAGTCTGTGTAGCAGAGGCTGTAAACGGAGCTGCGTTGTCAAATAATCTGTATTTTCTAATCAGTTTCGCGTTGGATGCGTCCGGATCCTGAAACTTAGCGGACGGTATAAATTGTTTGATTTCTTGAGAATTTAAAGCTAAGTCGGTTGTTCTAATTCTAGAATTTCCGTCCGGCGGTATAAGCGACGCAAGGGCCGGCTGTGCGTCTTTCCAAAAACTTCTATGAGATGCCCTGTCATAGCCATTTTCTAGAACTCCAGAAACTTCTTCATAGCTAGGCCTTTCAAGCTTAAAGTTTCTAAATGTGTTAATGTTTTTCGGAAAGATTGTCTGACTATAAACAAAGTTAGTACCGCCGAGGGCCAGCGCGTCACTCAAAGTTTTGTAATTTTGCTGTCCAGGTTTTTTAAAGTCTATCGGGTTTCCAAAGTAATTAGTTGAGCCGGTATTGGGGTTTGGTCCGGATATCTTTAAAGAATTATTGACAGCCTCATTAGCAAAAAAGGTCATTTGATTTAACAGAGAAGCTCTTACTTTTATTGTACCGTTTTGCAAACTATAAATAAAAGGCTTGTGTTGTTTAGTAACAGATGGTTCGTAATACTGCTGTAAGTTAGAAACGAACGGACTTGTTAACAGCTTGTTTACTGAGTGCAGTTTTGCAATATGAGCGTCTTTTTCTTTAAAAAACTTAATAACGTTTTCTATATGTTTGCCCTCAACAGCTGGGAAGTTAAGCTCTTCTAATTTAGCTCTTTCGCTGCGCCTTCTCGCTTCGCGTAGAACAGGATTCGGATCATTAACGTCTATTGACATTGTGTTGTTCAGTCGTTGAATACGAGATATCGGGTGATCAGCGCCTCTCCATTGTTTCCACATGGGGTGTTGATAGGGGCCGTTGCGGTTGAGAAGTAAACTATTAAGCTGATTTGGAGAAGCATCTGCTGTCGGCTCAATATTTAAATTAAAATACGAAAGAGTGCCAGAATTTTCAGCTCCTTCATGCGGATATCCTAAATGATTTAGCGTTCCAGAAACCGGGTCTATTATCAATGTATTAAGACCAACAAAGTCTACAACAATGTTTTCAGAACCAGTTAAGCTAGCACTTAAAAAATTTATCGATCCGCTTAAAGCCATTTTTTACCTCAACTCTATCATATAAATAGATTATACCTTAAATTATTGATGCTGTTATCCATCTTGTTTGCTGGTCCGTTCTTGGTATCATGTGAGAAACAAACGCGTTATCGTTTTTTGTCACCTTTATTAAACCAGCGTCATGGGCCGCGGCAAGAGAAGGTGCGTTTTTACCTGTCAGCGTATTATTGCTTTTCTGATCAACGACAAATGACAAATTACTGAAGTCTCCGGATCCATCGCCGAAGCGCCACCAGGAAACTAAATTGCTGTACTGAGAGTGTCTAGCAAGATCTGTTGGGCCCGGGCCGGCCTTGTCACTTGGGGCGCCATAGTATATTTCTTTAATCTCAGTTGGAGTAAGTTCGGCTCCCCAGATACTCACTTCGTCAATCATACCGTCAGCATAGAAAAAGTTAGAGGAGCCGGCGAAGATATCATCTCTACCAATAAAAAGTTTAGCCGCAGTGTTGTGCATTGCTACATATGTTCCTGTTTCTGTCACAGACCCTGCAAGGGATTCGCCGTTTATATAAACTTTCATAACTTTAGTATCGCCGCCGGCGCCGGCTGTAGCTACTAGGTGGATCCACTGCCCCTCATAGCTAGTCAGTGTAGAATCAGAGACAAACTTCATGTTGGTGCCGGCGCCGTTGTCATATGTATAAAAATATAATTTATCGTTGTTAAGGGTTGCAAGCTTGTATTCAAAAAAAGCAGTATCCGTAGCAGGCTCATGTTTTGCGACAATTGGAAATGAAGTCGCATCATCCATCTTGACCCAGGCGCTAATAGAAAAAGCCGTGTCATCTGAAGCGTCGACGAAAGAAAGTGAGTTGTTGTCAGCAGCTTCAAAATAATCGTTTGTGCCATCTAGAGATGCTGCGTGGCTGTTTTCAAAGCCAGGACGCTCAAGTCTCTCTACACTGTTCCTGTGATATCTGTGTATTGAAGCATCTCCATTGAGCGAATAATCAAGATCTCGTACACCGCTACCGGTTGTTTCAGTTCCATATACCCTAGCAGAGCCAGTGCTATGACCACTGGCGCCGAATCTACCCATGTGCGCTTGTAATTGAGAGTTATAAACTTTTCTTGTCCACGCGTTTCTGTAAGTTAGTGCGTTATAGACAGAAAAAGTCTCGTGAGCGGGATCTAAGAATCCTCGTGACAGTGTCTCAAATCCACCTGGTGAACTGAATCTGGACTTTATTCTCGTTCTATTACGTACCGAAGCCGTTAAATTGGAACGATCAGGCAAAGTGTAATCCGCATAAATTAAGTCAGTTCGTGAAGAAAGAGCATCAGGTCCACGATAAATGGACGATGTAATTACATTTGCTGGGCCAGAAATTAATGTAGGGGAATTTTGCCCAGCTAAATTATTGCTGCTTTTTTGATCAATAACAAAAGATAAGGTATCTCCATCTCCTCCACCGTCGCCGAATCGCCACCAAGAGATTAAATTACTATATTTGGGGTGAAATTCCAGCGCGTCCGGGCCTGCCGGATTTCCTGGGCCCGTGTCTTCGCCATAAAATAGTTCTTGCACGTCAGCAAGAGTCAACTCAGTGCCCCAAATACTAACTTCGTCAATTGCACCCTCGGCATAGTGGAAAATCGATGAGCCGGCTGTTCCCAAATCATCTCGACCAATAAAAAGTTTAGCCGGGGTATTGTGCATTGCCGTGTAAGCTCCGTTATCATCGCGAGTAGATGCTAATTCCGAACCATTCAAATATAATTTCATGGTCTTACTTTCTTCACCATCATCTCCAGTAGCAACCACGTGGATCCATTCCCCTTCATAACTGGTTAAAGCGCTATCAGAATATACTCTTTCTCGCACGCCAGTGGCAGCATCATATGCATAAAAATATAGTTTATCGTCGTTTAAAGTAACTAGTTTATACTCAACATAGGCATTATCCGTACCAGGCTCGTGCTTTGCGACAATTGGAAATGAAGTCGCATCGGTCATCTTGATCCAGGCGCTAATTGAGAAAGCACTATCACTTGACGCATTGCCAAAAGAAAGAGACGCGTTGTCCGAAGCTTGAAAGTATTCATCAGTGCCATTTAAAGATGCTGCTTTGTTGTTTTCAAAAAACGTTGAAGCTCCAGCGACTGGGTGAGTTAACACAGACTGTATACTTCCTGTCGTTAAATATCTCATCGTTGTTTGTGTAATTTGATCGTTATTCTTAACAAAATATGGGTCGTTAGCTTCGGGGCTAACCGTACTAACGTATTCGTATCTATTAAGGTAATTTCCTGCGACAGTCGGCGAACTTCCGGTCATTTCGATGTTTTTAATATTGACAGGGCGTTTTGCTACCATGTCTCTTGTATAAATCGCCTGCGGCCTGAAGTGATTGTCGTGTGTCGGGCTAAGAAGTTTAAACGAATTACGATATATGTCGCCTGTCATGCCTACCCGCAAAGAGAACGTATCGATGGCGACGTCACCCAAATGTGATATACCTGCCGTATAAAAGAGTCTTATGAAGAATCTTCTTCCAACGTACCCTTTTAAACCCTCGCCATATGCATTAGAGGCAAACATAGCGGCGCCGTACGTCTCTCCATTTGAGTGCTGCTGGCCGGCCAGAGAGGTACCTACGAAAGGTGTGCCCAACGCATCCCAAGTCACCGGTATATCTCTAACATCAGTCTCAAAGCCCGGGTCTGAAGAGATTTGTACTTTTAATTCTCCAATATGTAACCCGAACATGTTATAGATAAAAGCGCCTAAAACGTGTGTTTCTTTTGAATAATCCAGCAAATCTATTAAGGGAGTCACTAAACCAAAAGTTTGGCCAACTTTGGAAGGCAAAACTTCACAGTAAGCATATGTCTGCGAAACACCTTCAGGGCCGGTACCAGCTGTTGGAGTCGGGCCGGTTCTGAATGTCCACTCGTTTTCTGCGCCAACACCATTTCTCCAGTATTCATAGTCGCCAGGGTCAGGAGAAGTTGATCCGGATGTTGATCCGGCTGGTAATTTAAGTATTCTAGTGTCGTTTGTTCCGGCGCCGTCTGAACCATCAAAACTTTCGTTAATTATCTCTTCTGACGAATCTGTGTTTAAGAACGACTGCAGGTGCCAACCTTCCGGCCTTGTCATTGGTGTATCTGCGCCTTGGTTGAGCTTCACGTGCCTATGTTGCATGCCTCCAACATATTTTTCGGTGAAAGGACCTTGCAGTGGAATCTCTGCATCGTTGCCATACTTATCTTCATGTAAATTTGTAAAGTCAATTTTAAACTGACTTGCATAAAGCTTTTGATATCCGGTATCTATAGACGAAGAATAAATGCTGAAAGGAAGAAGCAAGGTGCTTCTCGCATCCGTATATTTTAGATCGTTCTCTCCACGAGTTGGCAAGTTTCCACTGATGACAATCGGATCTAGTATCTCAGTAGATTTCATTGTCAGAGATCTTATGTTAAATTTCTTTTTATTTATTTCATCCGGTATTTCTTTGTCATTGCAAACAGTATCTTTTAGCTCGTTGTCAATGTCTATATAAATAAAATCATCATCGCTGCCCCATTTCGTAACACCTTTGTAAAAATCATGTATTTTGTTATTTTCCGGATTGGCGCCACCTTTTATCTTTAAGGATTTTTTTGTTTTCAAGTCAACTAAACGCGCCAAGCTCCTGTCGTGATAGTAGCTTTTAGCATACTTTAACCCAGATATTGATTTCAGTGTCGGCTCCGCTCCTGTAACTTCTGTAACTGTAATTTTTAGTAAAGCAGCTTTATCCGCGTCAACATTGTCGTCACCAGAAGCCAAAACACCATCGCGTTCTGCGCGCTGGTTCCACCACAAACAATTCTCATCTTGGTTGGTGTTTTGCTCCGGGTTAACAGGAGCGTGGCCAAACTTCCAGTTATATTTAAGCTCTTCGATCGCAGATATTGAAGGAGTCGGCTCTTTAGACTTAATCTCTAGTGTTGGAAACTTTGTCCAATATTTGTTTCTTTCTAGAATATGACTTTCAATCATATTTCTTAATAATTCTGGAGTATTAGAAGACGCTGGGATCAGCTGCTTTATCATTACTGTTACCGCATCGTCTACCCACTTGAAGTATTCAATAAATTTCTCCAAATCCAGTGTATCGCTCTCTACATTTTCAAAAAACAGTTGACGTAGTTTTTCTAAGCTCTTATAATGTGGCCTGTACCGGTTGACTGGCTCTCCAATTAAGTTATTAAATTCAGTCATCGTAGCAAAAAGACGCAGCATCTCTTCAGAAACTATTTGATACATACTTTTTTCTACTGACAACAAGTGTTGGACATATGTTGTGTCTCTGGTAAACACCACATCGTCTTGCTTGTTGAGCACTTTTACCATATCGTCGTCGTTGGCAAGCTCTGGTAACTTAAGTTTTGCAGATTGCACAAACTCAACGTCGATTGCTTGATCTGCAAAATTAACATTTGTCGTAAACTTGTCTCCACGACCCGAATAATTATATCTATTTATCGGTCGCGACCATGAGTCTCCAAATTTTAACTTATCGTGTACAGATCCAGAAGCAAAGTCTTCTATCAAAAACTGGCCAGACGCGTTGGAGCCAGTGACATTGTCCATTGTCCAGTTCAAAATCAAATTAGAAATCTGTGGCACATAATTTGTGTTAAAAGAGTCGTTTGCGTTTCTGTATGGCTGCAGGGCGCCATAAGAGTTTGCGTCTCTAGCATGTGCGCGAATCGTTTCATCTGATAGGTAATCCAGCCAAACCCTTGTCGAAGAAACTTTTACGTCAGAAGGTACCTTTGCACTACCGGTAAAATTAGTTCTTGAAGCTCCCAAGAAAACTCTCTTTGGTTTTGTAAAGAAGGTGTTGGCATTGGCCTCGCTCATCGTTCCTGATATGACAAATTCATTCTGTAAAATATTAGACAGGTAGTTGACACCATATAATTCGTAGGTGTAGGCAGATGCGGCCGGTTTTAAAAAGCCAGTACTAGTATTAAGGGCCGGCCCAGTATCTGTTCTTGCCTTGGTAGGTCTTAGTCTGAAGGCAAAATTCCATTTTTCGTTGTCGTATACGCTTAAGAATGTGTCCGATGTTGTTATGTTGTCAAACACGGAAGAACCACCAATAGTCCTTAAGCCAAACTTAACATTTCTTGGATCATCGTCTGTTCGAACAGCTACAACGTTAAAATTAATTGTGTCGCTAGAATCGTATGTTAGATCAGTATTTGATGCGACAACTGCATTCATACCAAAGATTGAAGATGTTGTATGTGCAAACAACAAGTGATTTTTATCATTGTTGATCGATCTTTTTGGGAATATCACTTCCGTTTCAATTGTTATTGACGGCGCGGCTAGCAAGTTTTCAGTAGCTGCAGGGATATAGGACAGAGAGTTTGCTGGATCGTTTGCGTCGTAATACTGATAGGCAGTGGCCGTATAGGCGGCAGCATAGCTCGTGTCTGCTGAAGCAGTAAACCTAGTTTCCAGATCATCGAAATCTATGTAATTTTTGCGTATTGCAGTATGTGTTGTGTTATCTTTAAATTCATATACATCGTTATTGGAATATATGTTTAGCTTTATTAATTCTTCATCGACACCAAAACATCTTAAGAAGTTTCTTAGAGATTTGGTAGTTCCTTTAGACTTTTGAATATAGGATAAGTTATTGTAAATATTTTGATATATAATGTTTTTTACTTCATGAAGCTTCTTTTCAAACAGCTTTTTCTCATCTCTTTGCAGATATTTTGCCAAATCAGAAACATTTGCAAAAAGCTCCGGAGCGTCGTACCCTCTGGAAGACAAAAGTCTCTCGGCAAAAGGCAATGGCTTTTCGTAGCTATTGTCGTCTGGATAATTTATGTCTTTTAGGGTTGGCAGCTTTTGTATTTGAAGATATGCGTCATCGAAATAGCTAGCTATTATTTGTGTTAAATATTTTAAATTGTTTGAAGATGATTCGTCTTCCTCCAGTATCCAGGCTGGAAGCGACTTATACAGAGACACTGTATTTTCGTAATCATAAGCCTCTGCCTGTTTTCTTTTACCTTCAGCAAGACTAGCGACCGCGGGGTGTGTAGAGTACACAATAGGGTCTTTAAATTCTTTCGATGCGGCTCCTGCTAATACAATTGCGGACCCAGTGTTTCTAGACTCGGCAATATAATTAATAAACGTGCCATTAGAAATTCTACCGGAATAATCTAATATCGTAGAGTCAGTGGCGGAAACTTCTGTTATACCCTCGTTAAATTTATAGTATACACCTAAGTTGACTTTATTGAACGTATCGTTATATTTCACGTTGTCCGTATTCGTCCCACCACCAATTTGGTCGTGATAAAATCTTCCGATTTCTTGTGCGTTTCTGTCTGTTTTCCAATATCTAAATTCATCAAAAGAAGCAGATACTATGTTGCCCCAGCCTTTTCCGATGTTAGTTGACCCGGTTAGCGGACCGACTAGTCCTCCGATTGCAGCTACCATTGTTCCAGTGACAGCGTTTATGGTGCTAGCGGATGATAATTTTGATGCATGTTTGCCATCTACGTATAAATGAGAGATCGTAGCTGAGCCTTCGGTTTTTACGGTAAAGGAATAATGATGCCATTTACTATCAGCGATGTCGCTTAATCCCGTATCATGGTCAAAACTTAGCTCTGTGGAGCCAGAAACTGCTCTAACGTGTATTAAGCCTTTAGAAGCAGATGATCTTCCGTAGACATACGCTCTTAGAGATCCATTCGTTGCTGCAGCGCCGGCGACAGAACCTGAATTCCAAGAATGCAACAAGTATTCGTGATGCGCTGCCGAAACTGACGCCCAGCCTTCTTTTTTCATCCAAAATTCGGTTGTTATTCCTTTAACTGGATCTAATTCTAAATTGTTTGTTCTTTGGCTAGCAGTATGATAGATGTTAGCTTTTGAAATTCCTGTTTTAGAGGGGCCGGCCGAAAATTCACTCTTATAATCTCCGCCAGAATCTGCATGTGGGCCACCTTTTAGAAAAATATATTGCGGGGTGGTAGAGAGCTTAACATTGGAACTGAAATCTCCGGTGAACGAAGAAGTAATTCCTAATAATACATACCCGTTTGACCTCGGATACTCATTCTCAAAGAGAAAAAGATCTAAATACGTACTTTCATTTTCCCATTCTATTTTTTCAGCTTGAGAACCATCATATGGATATGTCTGGTAAACTCTTTTAATTGAAGAATCATAGTATTCTTCCGCCAAGCCAAAATGAGCAAAATTGGAAGCAGTTGCAAAGTTGACGTCTGGAATGAACCTGTCTCTTCTTTGGTTGTACGCATCGATATATCTGGAGGACTCCACCTGAATTAAATCACTCTTAGTTTTGTTCTTAACAAACTTTAGTGAGAGTCCTTTATCAAATAAATCTTTTATGCTCATAATTTACACCAACCACAATTATCTAGTTAATTATCTTCAACTCTAAACTTAAACACTTCTTCTTGCTCGCGCCAATCACCAGAAGTGTGATAAGCAAATTTTATCCCATACATATATCCGGGCTCTAATAAGGACATGTCTAGATCAAAATAATTACCTTTCTTATCGTACGACAAGTAAGTGTGGTACGTAGTACTACCTGTTGAGTTGTTTATGACTGTGTTTTCATCGACCATCCTTATAACTTCGTAAGATGCGCTCGGTATTATAGCTACTTCTATATCAGTTTTTGCAACAGTGTAGATCGTTGGGCTAAAATTTCTAGGTCTCATAAAAACACGGAGCCTTGCCTTTTCATCTTTACTATATCTTGGCTTTAAATTAGTTATTTTGCTAACATACTGGTTATACTGATTCCACTCGGGAGAACTCAAAGTCTTGGGCTTAATAGAGCCGGTAGAATATTCAACTACCCCGTTGAAAGGGGCGGCGGCTATCGAAGAGCTTGACCAAACATCGTAAACTGTTTTCAAAGTATTGGCGCCGGTCAACGCAAATGAAGCGGAATAAATTCCGGTAGAGACATACGCGCCTGTTACGTTAAAGTCTCCGTCAGAGACGACCCCTCCGCCTTGGCTTAGAGCTAGTTTTTCATTCGAAGGCTCGCTGTCATCAGCCGAGCCCGAATATAAGCTAACAAGCAGTCTTCCGGTCCCAACTCCAGGGATATTTCTGAGCTGTCCTCTGACGTAATTGTAAAGATAAATTTTGTTTAAATTCTCTTGTGCAGGAGCCAAAGAACTACTAAAATAAAAATTACCGCGGTCGTCTTCGGTTCTGGAGTCCCACCTTGCTTCAATTATAGGTCGCTTAAAAAAGAACTCACTAGATCTAGAGAAGAATCTTTTTGTATAATAGCTTTTTGTTACGCCGTCTGTATTTTGCGGCGTCGTACTATCGGAGGCAGTTGCGTACGCTTCATAACTAGAAGTTAAAAATACTCCCAAACCATAGTTTTCTTGTGTTCCGGCTAGCCACTCTTCGACCATGGAAGTTATGTCTAGATTTATATCTTCGTAACCTTTCTTAAAAGTAACCGTATAGTTAGGCATTGAGGCGCCGGCGACATAAGAAGAAGAATGATAAACACCTCCTATTTGTTTCCACTTCGTAGAAGACAGACGATTAATCCAGTTTGAGCCTTTAATTCCGTCTTTTGTCTTGTCTCCGTAGGTCTCCATATCTAGGCCAGAGCCTTCTTCCCACGATTGAGAAACCGCTAAAACATTAACAACAAAGTCTTCTGCTAATTGCTCAGAATGTCTTGCGTTAAACATCCTTAAATAAAAACTAACGCTGCCAGAGGCAGGTATTTCATTTTTAGTACGATGGGCGGCAATTGTGTCCGTTGGAAACTTTAAAATAACTCTAGAAAGTTCTGCAGAAGATGTCGTTTGTTGGCCATAAATTGAGAACACCTCTAATATATCAGCGGCGCCCATATTAGAACCAGTAGCTCTAGTTGACAGATCAATGCCAAAAGCATTTGTGATTGTGTTGTCTTCAGTAGCGATATATTTTTTTATTGCCATTATCTAATTGTCCCCTGTATATCTAAGTTTGGATATTTTAATTCATATATGACGTTTTCAGGAGAGTATAAAATACGGCCGTCCGCAGAAGTATATTGTTTTAAATTCAATGTTTCATCTGAATATAAGCCACCATTCTGATTTATTATTTCTACATTAGTGACATCAACTATCTCGTCTAGATTGTTTAGTACGTCATAAATCTTTGTAATATATATCGGCTGGCCTATGTCTAGTTTTTCTGTAAACAAGTCTTGTATTTCTGTTATAGCCACGTTTAAAGCTTCAGTTTTGTCTGTTGAAGTGTCCGTAACAGCAGAAAAGTTAATTTTAATATTAATAATTTTTGGATCTAATATGTCTATTGTGTCGTTTATCATTCTATACTGATTGAGCCACGTTTTAATGTTATTTTTTAGCAGTGGACTTGAGGTTGTTAAGTTTCTGTCCGCGTCTTCAGAAACAATATACAAATTTAAGTTTCTTTTAAAAGAATCCTGATCTCTAACAATCTTTGCTCTCTTAACGCTTCCAAATCGTGGATGCATTCTATAAACCAAAGCTTCATAGTCATTACTCGTAACTGCTCTATTTTGTGAAGCAAAAACATCGTTAACTCTTTGTTTTAATTCTAGAACAGTCGGTATACTGACGTCTCCAGTAATCGGCTCTTCGTTAACCACTTCCAAGCTGTCTCGAACAAATGTTATTTTTCCGCTATTCGTTGCTTCGCTTTTAAATATCAAAAGAGGCTCGGTGATGTTTGTCAAATTTCTGCTGGCTACATTTACGTTTTCAACAGTATTTGTTCGATATTTAATTGTCAAAGTCGTGTCCGCGGGTGCTATGCCAAATTTATCAGTTTCTAAAAGTTTTGAAGGATCGAGCGTTAAATCGGTCTCGTAGTCCCTTCCATGCATTTTAAGAACGACATTTGACGGGTGAGTTGTATTATCCTTTTTTAAAGAATTTTCCGAGCCATATCCAAATTTGATAAGTATGGTGCCGTTTCTATTAAACACGGTATATCTTCTTGGCACAGAAGTTGTCACCATAACATTAGGCACATATCTTCTTGTTCCCGGATCTTTATTTACAACTGATCTAAAAACTGTATCTTGCGACAGATAATCAACTTCAAAATACTCATGGCCTTCTGAGTCTGTTATGGAAACAATTTCAGTTATATTTGGATCCGCCAAAGGAATTGTTAAAAATCTTGTGAAAGCGCCAACATTAACTGTCTCGCTGCTTACTTCGCCTGATATTACTCTACCGCGAGTCTTTACAGCAAAAGCTGTTGGCTTACCGTCTTGTTCATTTGAAGTCGCTACAACAATTTCGTTGTCTGGATTGGCAAAGTCGACGTCATCTATTAAGGTAAAAACTTGACCAGAAGCAGTAGAGAATTTTGTTCCTTTTGACAAGACCGGTAGATAATTTGTATCTGGGCCGGTGCCAACTAGCTCTACTGGTGCGAGAGCAAAAATGGATACGACGCCAAAAGAATTTGATCTTAAGGGCTGTTTATAACCAACTTGCTCGCCAAGTCTTAAAATATTGTCATACTCTACTGCGGTGTCTAGAAAAGACTCATTTGTTTGGTAATCTAGATAAAAAGAAAGCACATCGCCCACATAAGCTACTGTATCGAGCATCAAAGATCCAAAAGAAGCTTCGGAAAAATCCTTGTAAATGTCCGGGTAGTATCTTTTTGCGTAGTCAACTAAGTCTTGTTTAATTGTGCTAAATTCTCTACTTGTATATTTGATTAATTTTTTATCTTTTTTAGACATTCTTAATTAATTTCCTCAGACTGTAAAGTCAACGATGTTGTGATGTTTAAGCTCGGAACATCATATTCTATTAATATTGTCAGCACGTTCATATCTGTCGCGATTGCGGGATCTAAACCATGATTAAATTGTAATTTGTTAATTCTTATAAACGGCATATATCTAGAAACTTGCCCTTCTACCCTTTGTCTTATGGCCGAAATAGCGGCTTCACGAGGTAAAAACAAAAAATTTCGAAGGCCCACGCCAAAGTCAGGGTTCATCATGCGCTCGCCCGGAGCTGTCAGTAGAAGATTCTTAAAATTTTGTTTTATTTCGTCCTTATAGCTTGTGATAAGAGCATAATTACCAAAGTTTTCGTCTCTAAACAAAGGTAGTCTTGGCCCAATTCCGCTCATAATTTAATCTCCTACAATTGATCTTCACATTTTGGATCACCCAGTTTTTGCTGGTCGTCGTGCATCTTTTCTTCTATCGCATCTATAAATAGTAGCGCAAGATAAATCATACCAGGAACAGTACTGATTGATGGCGGCGGCATGGGGTATGGATGAATGCCCCCTCCATAAGGTATAATAGAAGGGAATAGGGCTGCCCACATTCCAGGCAGTAAGTACGGCGAAGTAAACACGTCTTTCATGGTGTTTTCTGCTTTTCTAATGATAACATCCGATTCTTTTTTTAGGTCGTCTCTTTTTTTAATTAAGTTTCCAGGTTTTTCCGGGTCGACCTTGTCTTTTGCAGTTATGTAATCATCTCTTAGGCCTTTTAGTCTTAAAAACTCAGTTTTAAACGATTTCCATTGCTTTTCTGCCTCTTCGTCTCCGCCAAAAGATGGTGGATCTTCTATCTCAAAAACCCAGTTTCTAATATCTGCATCGCTCGCATCGATGTTTACGAGACTAGCAAGATCTATTTCTCCACCAGGCACAGCCGGGATAGTTTTTTCCGTCTCCGGAGTGCCGCCTCGACTCTCTCCGGACTGTAGAATATATTTTTCGCCAATAGGAATATGAATAACATGAGGTTCGCCGTCCTTAGATATCTCTATGTTTAAGGGTCCTCCTGTTTCATTTTTAATCACGCCGCCGGCCTCAAGCGCCGGCTGGGCCGGGACTAATTCTGTGCTTGCGGGAGATCCCGGGACTATTACCTTCGGCAACGTTGCAATTGCAGCTTGTGCAAACCCAACCCCTACAGAAAGCTGTATTTCGACTTGCTGTATGATTTGGTTCGCTGCATCAATTCCCGCCTGAATTACCTGCAATGCAGCTCGAACCCCTTGTTTTATCGCTGTTATTGTTGCTAGCTGAATTGCGTTTGCAATATCTATAATTTTCTTCGCAGTTATAACAGCGGGATCTGTTACTTCTACGAAGCCTTTCAAAACTAATAGCGGTGTTGTCAAGACAATTCTTAGAATTTCCTTTGTCATGTCTGGTTCTTTTCCAGAAGTTCCAGCCTCAGAGCGCATCATGCTGTTAGCTAGCATATTAGCAATGGGGTCTGGTACGTTTTTGTAATCTGTAGAAGAAACAATAGTATCAATAATGACTTGCATAGAACTTTTAGTTTCTTGTAAAACATCAGTAGGTTCTGGTATGAATCTAGAGAGACCATCTGCGGCAACCATGGTAGCTAATGCCATATATCTTCTCATGGGAAAAAGATAATCAAACATTAATTTGAATTCTGCTGTCTGCTTGACCTCTCCCAACATAGTGTTAGCTAGATTATTGTAAAAGAATTGATGCATATTGTTTACTAGAGGCTCTACTGCTTCTTTGTTTTCTAAAAGCTCTTTCAATGTAGCGCCTGCAGACAAATTTTCAGTTCCGCTGTTCCACGTACCCAGCAAAGACAGGGGAAAGACATCACTTTCGCCGACAGTAAACTGGCCCGTGTTCTCTATAGTTCGAATTTCTTTTTCTATCTCTACAATTGGTATTTGTAATTCTCGCAGCAGCTTCGGATCTGACGTATCCGAGTCGCCGGCTATATAATAAGGTCGATAATTGTAAAAAGATTTTACGTCTTTCAAACTACTGTCTTTTCCTAGAGTTAAACTTTGGTATCCTCCGATTAGCGAGGCATCAGATTTCATGAACGAACCTAGGTCTGTGTCCTCAACAATTTTTGGCGCTGCAGTCACATACGTCATTCTCATTCCAAAACTAACCTTTTTGAAAAACGGCTCTAGACCAAATTTGTTATAAATGGCCTGCAGGCCTGGATATTTTTGAATCTCTTTCATAAAAATGTTGTTGTAAAAGAAGCTCCAGACAGAAAGAGGAATATAATCGTACATGTGACAATTAAATATGTTGTTTTTCGCAGTCCTAAAACTATTCATGAAATTGTCAAACGCGGTCGCAAAATCAACCATGTTATAAGATGCTTCTAGTGTGGCCCCCTCACAAGGTTCGCCGGTGGATTCTGTCTCACTATAAACTTGTGCAAAAAAATCTCTTTCGTCATTCGGCCCATAATCTTCAACTCTAATATACGGTTGAAAAATAATATTTCCTAATTTTGCATTTAAATTATTGCCGTGTGTTGTTTCTGGGTTGTTTTCAAAAGAAAAAGCATCAGAAGAATTCAAGATAGTTTTTTGTAAATTATTGATTATGTTAAAAACACCAGCAGTGCCTGTTGTTTCGTCGCCGTCAACTTTCCAAGCTATATCTTTCCACCTAGCATATAAATCATCGTCGGGAGGGCTTCCATAGCTGCTAACAGAAGAATCGTTGAAACCTCCGAGGTTATTTCCTTCGGCTAAGTGATGATAATTCATAGGAAGAGAATGAAAGTAATTTTTATTATTTTTTTGCGCAGAAGATAATCCAAATATATCGGTGCTAGATTTGGCAGGATGGTCCTGATCGTTGATTTGACTCTTCGCGTTAATAAATTCTTCTTTTGTTCCTGCGCCGTAATTCATTGTGTAAATGTTATTTTTTATTCGTGCGTCTAGCACGTATTCGTATCCTGCTTCTGTATACAGACTTGACAATTTGTAGTGCGCATCATCTTCAGGAGCAATTTCTGTTTTATAACGTTGATCAAAATCTGAATCTGAATTTTTTATCAGTTCCACCTGCAAATCAGTGCTAAATGGAGAGCTGTTAGTAAACATGCTCTTAATGATTCCTGATATACTGTCCGCTTCTTGATTTATTAAGTACTCTACACTACTTTGCTTTATACCTTTGTCCCCTTGTCTTAGTCTAGCTAGCTGCATATCTGTTAGGTTTTCTTCTTTTCTTAATATGTCAGTTGCAAAAAACGATATGAAATCAAGATCAAAATCATCAGATATATTTTTCACTATTATCGACACAAAAGAACTATCTTTCATTGGTTCTGACATGTCAAAACTATCCCAAGCGATAACAGAAGCAAGACACATTTCTAGAGTATACACCTTAATAATTAATTTTACCATACCCTCTAAGAGAGATGTTCTTGTTGCGTTTTCTCCTTGTGAATTTGATTCGTAAACGTCGCGACATAAAGATTTTTCATAAAACTCAATTATCTTTGGTTTAATCTCCGACAAATTAAAGAAATCTGTTTCTGTTTGATCTAGATCTCCTCTAGCTGGAGCGCTAATGTTTTCAAATATTTGTGCGCACCTAGGATCAATACTGTCACTTACCATGGGGCTTTTCAGTATCTTTTTCCATAGCTTTTTCATAAACCCGCGTTCGTTCAACCTTGAGCTTCTCAGCTTTGCAAACATCTCTGTTGAATAAGCATATTGTAAAGCAGAATATCCGTATGTGGACAATTTCTGTTTTAATTTCTTTTTAAATATACTCTTGCTTTGTTCATCTGCTGAATTTGGATATTCGTCAAACGCATCAAAGAATTTTTTAGACAAAAAGTCAGCAAATATTTGTGATTTTAAATTTAAAGGCTCTAAAGTTTGGGGCACGGTGTCCTGGATCCATGTTTGCTGATATGAATCAAAAACTTTTGAAACATTTGCCTCGGAACTGTAAATTGTTTGAAGTATGCTTCTAACAGAGGGGTGCAAATCTTTAGTGTAATTAAAATTATAAATTTCACTTGTTAGTTTCGAGTCAGAGTCTATCACATTTGGCATATTAGGGGCGGAAGACACAAGAGATGATTTTAATAACTTGCTGATATCTTTAATATTTTCAGTTTGAACTTGAATATTTGTTTCTAGGGGAGTAGCCACATTTTGGTTGATTATAACTCTGTTAAAGTTGACAGCATCAAGAGTGTCTGCTAACAAATCTAATTGTGAGCTTGCGTCCGATGTTGTAAATATATCTAAAATTTCTTGTGTCTTGGCAGCGCCATCTAAACCAGACTGCGACTTGGCTGCAATTTCAGTAAATGGCAGATCGTATCTTAAAATATTCTGATTGAAGTTTTTCTGGTATTCTAAACCTATAGCGTCGATGTACATCCTCTCAGCTTTATTTTGGCTGGGGTCCAAGATCTCGATGCCGCCGATTACAACACCTGTGGCCGGCAAGATATTTAAAAAGCTATCTGGTATGATGCTGTCAAAAAAATCATATAATTCTTGATTAACTTTTTCTTTATTTAAGGAAAACACATCCGGATCACTAGTATTTAAGGGGCTGTCTGGATCTCTAAAGAATTTCTCGAAGACAAGATAAAAAGGATAGAAACCTTCAGCTTGATCAGTGCCTGTAGAATATGTACTTTGCTGAGGGACCGTTTCTTGAACAATATCAAAATTATCTGTATCTCCAGCGCCGAGGGCGTAGATTGCTGGAATAACTGCGGTTTTCACATCCTGGTCTATCCCCAGTATAATACCCGGAGCTAAAGAAAAAGAGTCGAACATGTTTGGAAATATTTTTTGTATTCTTTCGTAGCTTAAGCCTGTAGCTTCTCCTAAAGTTAGCTCCATAAAAGCAAAAGCGACATTGTGTTCTCTTGGCGAGGCGATGCTAAATGGGCGGAAAGACGTTTGTGATCCAAGACCGGATTGTTCTCTTTCAATCATTATTGGAAGGAGATTTCTGAGCCCAGGAGATATTTTTAACCAGTTATACCATTTATCTTGGCCATAACTAGAAATATCTTCGTCAAAATAGAACGTGCCGGCACCCTCGACGACTTTCTGGCCGGCCACTGTAACCACCTCGTTGCCGTACTGGGTTCCTGTCGACGTCGTTGTGGTGCTCACGCCTCTTGCCTCTTCTAAATTCACGGGAAAAATATTAAGAAACTGTTGGGCCAGGTCACCCCTTAACCACTCTTTTGGAAATACGCGGCGATCGCCGCGGATCGGCTGCAGATCAACTCCAGTATAATTTCGCAACATCAAGTACCAACTAATAGGATCACGAGATATATCCTTAAGCTTTGTATCTAAAGAATATGTTCGTTTCAGTACATTAGTGTAGTCTTTTGAAAATGAGGTTCGGGTGATCGTTCGATTTGAAGGAAATTGGTCATCCTCGGCCTCGTACGTCGGAATTTTTTCTGGATCGACCCTTAGCAGGTGTAAGTTTAATGGTTTTATTTCTTTTTTGAATTCTTCTTCTATTTCTCCGACCAGATTAATGGCAGTCTTTTCAGCAACAAAGTCTTGAATTTTACCCGGGTCATCGGAGAGATTGGTGTTCAAACCAATGTTTAGCGGCATCAATTCTTCACTATCAAAAAAATTAGGACTGTTTCTTAAGTTAGTGTCTAGCAAATAGTCTTCTATATCTTTCGCCAAATCCGGCTCCGAGCGTTGAAAATCAGCGCTCTCAGCGACGCTACCTAAACTTGAGTACTTAACGTGGCTTATCTCTAAATCAATAGATTCTTTTCGCGCTGTCCATGTAGAGAAATTACCATAGTGGATATATTTGTTATATGTTATAGGATATAAAGTATGCAGCCCGATATTCATTTTCTTTTCTTCGGAAAACACTTTAGCATGGTTGTATGGATCTCCAATTAAAGCAAGACAGTTTTTACTATAAGGTTTTTTAACCATATCAATAAACATTTTATGCGCATTTTTCAGCTCTTTTGGATCTGATAAAGCTAACAAGGCTCTTGGTGGCGTTGAAAAAAACTTTAAACCGTTCATATCTAGCAGCAAAGACCCTTTTAAGTTGGTCAACATATTGTCTGTAATTCTTTCCATGGTGTCTCTTACGCCAGAGGGCATAACAAAGCTTCCACCATCTCCGCATATTGGAGGAAAAGAATTGGAAAGAGGGTTAATGTCTAACAAACTTAAAGTTGTTAAGCCGGCAGCTTTACTTTTTAGATCTTCTAGCTCACGGTCTATCTGTTCTTGACACTCAGCTTCTGTAAGGCCTTTTCTTTTTAGCTCTTGGCATCTGGCATCTCTGTCATATACTGCTTCACATAAGTTGTTGACTAGAGTTGGGGACTGCACTACATTGCATATGTCTAAATCTAATTCTGCTCCTATCTTTTCAAAAGCTACTCTAATCTCGTATATGGTATCAACCCCGTTACTATAAACGGCCGGCCAATATTCTCTTGTTCTTATCAAGCAGTTAGTCAGAGTTTGTTTTGTAGCATCGCCTCTCAAAAGTGCACAAAGTTGGGCTGTGGTAACGTTATCTAATAAATCTTTCATCCACGCGACGACGTCTGGAGCTGGAACATTGTCAAACCTAGGCAAGTTGGCGCGCTCTAACGTTGGAAAAGGTATATCTGGTGGGAGACTTGGTGGTCGACCTGAAACGCCGATGTCGCTATCTTCTTCTAAACACTGCTCTAGCGCTGACTTTAATATTAATCTTACAATTTGCCCTAGCATCTGAGCAACCATAGATATTAATGTTTTGTAGAGCTTTTGAGCATAGTCGCCCATGTGATTGTCAGTTGATAGTGAGTCCGGAAATCTTAATGTTGGAAGTGGGGGCGAGAATTGTCTTTTTAAGCTATCAACAAAATCTTCCCACCATCCTTTGCCGCCGCCACTAAAAAATGCGCCAGGGTCTTTTATAAGATCTTGCAGGCCATCAAGAACCTGGCCTACAATTAACTCGCATATTGATTGTAAGCCTATCACACCTTTCATATACTGTAACCAATTCTCTGCGTCTTGGCTAACAGCACGAAGGTCTTCGGTGCCAGAAAACTTTACTGCTCCTGACAGAAGCCCGCTTCTTGTTGATTTTGCAAATTTGCCGGTGGGTGTGGAAAAATCTTCGCCATCAAGAATCGATTGATACTGCTGTGGGTTGGCCACCAAATATCCGCTTCCAACCATTATTGCTCGGGCATCTTCTTGAGAATAACCCACATCCATCAATCTCTTCTTCTCGTTTTCTATTTCAAACTGTGAATAAGTTTCAGAAATTATCAGTTCTGAATCGAAAAACGCGCCGCCATATGGCACAGTTATTTGGTCGCTGGTAGTGGGTCTTTTACCTGGTATCAGCTCTACATAAACACCACCTTTTTCTAAATTCTTTATAACTTCAGCTACCGCACCGGGCGCTCTCTTAGACATTAACATCGAAGTAGCCAAGGGGGCGTTGTTATAGCTTTCGTCTAGTTCACGAAAGAAAGTAAATGCGTTCTCTTTGTCTATATCAACCACTGATACGTCTTTTTCTGTATCTTTGGGCGCGAAGGGTGGAGCTTTGTAATACTCCTCTAGAAACTTCTTGCTAGATTCTGAATCTGCAGACAGCAAGGCATTCGCTAACATTACTTTTTCAACAGAATCGGTACCAGAATCCTCAATTAGTTTTATTATTGCAGCTTCACATATCGCCTCTGCTGTCAGCGCTATGCCTAGCTTTTTTTCTAAGCATGCCATTATAAGTGCGGTCATTGATCGAAGATCTAAGGAGTTAAAGAACCCAGTATATAGAATTTTTACGTATTGATTATCGAGTATGCTAGCGCCTTGTTCCGCTTCTTCTGCTTTTCTCTCAAGCTCTTCTTTTGACATACCAGGACTTACAGCTGGAGTATCTTCTTTAAACTGATTGAAGTATATTTCAGCGCACCCAGGAGTACTGTACAATTTGTTCTGCAGTCTTCTCTCTTCTATCGTTGTGTTGGGGCCAGATTTATTCAGCCTTTTGATGATCTCGTCACAATCAAGTTCTTCTTCTTCCACCAAAGAAGGGTCTCTAGAGTGATATATCCTAACCGGCGGAACAAGAAAATTACTTAATAATTCGGGCCAGTCTTTTTGCAGATCTGTCTGAGACTTTAGCAATTTTCTTTTTATCTTGTCATGCGACAAAAACAAGTGTAGTGTGCGGGCTCCAGTTGCACCTTCAAGTTCGGCTCGAAGCCATGGAAGAGCAATTTGTAAAGGTATCGCGCTTCTGTTTACAGACGTTGTTTTGCTTAGCTCCTCGTCTGTCAAGTAAGGATCAACATAAAACAGGTCTGAATCATCTTTTTCTTTATTTTTTAATTTATCCGGATTTGGGGAGAACAAAACGTACGAAACTGTTTCTCTAACATCTCCCCCAACTTCACCGTTGTCTTTTATACCAATTTGTATAAGATGTTCCTCATCATCAGTTTTTGTGCCCTCAAGAATCATATCGTGTATGAAGCTTTTGTTCATAGACGAGGGAAAAGATTGTCTTTTCAAAAACTTGTCTAAGACTACTGGTAAGTCTTTCATTGCTTTTATTTGTTGCTGTATATCGTACAACAAACCATTTGCGTTTTCTAGTCTTTTCTTGGAATTTTCAATATTGCTTTTAACTGGTGTTAAAACGTTATTAATTAAGTAATCTGCTCTCTTCTTGACGTCTCTCATTGGAAGAGAAACTGCGTAGCTGTTACCCGTCAAATAAGGAGAGCCAGGTTCAAAATTGTTTATGTAAGGTCGACGAACTTCTGGAAGTGAATCAATGTAAGAAGCTCGAATAGCATATAAGATTTTTTGATTGTTTGGGTTTGTAGCTTTTGTATTTAGTTTTTTTGAAACTTCTATAAAATACTCTTGATATAGTTTGTTGTAAAGATTGCTGTTTCCGCCCTCAGTATTCTTACCCAAATAATTTAAAAGGTTGCTCCACGCTTCTTCCTTTATAGAAATAGCTGATTCTTGTCCCGCAGAAGCTTTCGCTTTTTCTAGTTCAGAAGAAGAACTTTCAAGATCAACATCGCTTTCATTTATGAGTTCGGCTTCTGTTTTTCTAGGCTTCTCTCCCAAGATAAAATAAAAGTATCCTTCAGAATATTTCAGAGTTGGAAAATCTGCTATTGTGTTTTGATTATACAAAAGACTGGATTCGTCGCCTTGTGCGATGACCTGTAGATTATGTTCGTTGAACGAGTAATAGTTTAGCCTGACGTCATTTGGCTTTATAGTAATCCAATTTTGATTTTCTTTTGGATTAACTGCTCCTGTGCCTTTTAAGCCTCGGGCTTCTGCGGCTTGGTCGTCGCCGATGGCTGCCCTTTCCGAAAGATACGGATCTGGGTTTGAGCTGATAGCAGCCTCTTTTATTCTTACATACTGAGCTTTGGTATACAGCAACCTTCTTTGACCATTGGTAATAAAAGCATCCCACCGAGAGGTATATTGGCCGTTGGGCCCTGCAGGTACCTGATCGTCAGCTAGACGAGAATCTGTTGAAACAAATCCAACCCACATGCCCGTCTTACTTGGCACAATCTCAACAATTTTTATTTCTAATCCTAGTGGTATTTCGACGCCGTCTGAATCTTTGTTTGCCGGCTTTACCAAATTTCCGTTATTGTTGATTAAGGAATAATTGGGGTCTGACCAACCAAGAGACAATGATTCTTCCGAAGTATTGGGCGCCAAACGAACAGGCAAATAAGATCGAGATCTCTCACCATCCGACTTATCAGAATCTAATAAAAAACCAACATAGTGTGTCTGCGAGCTTTGAAAGGTTAAGGAAGCTTCTAAATTAGTATCGCTAAATATAGCAGCTGGGCCCAAACCTGCTGTTGGAGCTACGGGAGGAACATCGCTTTTTAATGAAAGAGTGATTTGAGGAAAAAGCTCTATAAAATCAGGAGCAGAATCTAAGACCTGGTCTATCAAAGACGGCAGATCTTCTGTTACACCGCTACCAAACACGAATAAATCGTCATATAAATTTGTTTGTGTCAATAAAGGATTTTCTTGAAGTACTTTTAAGGTTTCTACAATTTCTTTAAAAAGCAATGCCGCGGATTCATAGAGTCCAGAAGTGCACTCTGGGCGTCCTTCTTCGCATATATCTTCTGGCCAGACATACTCCCCAGCAAAAGCTCCGATGCCAGAAACCTCGCCAGAGAGAGAATAATAATCATTATTAGGAGTTTGAGACCTAGAAGTCTCAAATATGATTTTTAAATTATTTAAAGTGTTCGATAAATCTTGAGCAGCTGCCTTTGTAACGTCAGGAATATCGTCTTGTAAAACAATATCATCTTCTAGAACTTCTTCGTAAAACTCGTCTAGAGCTTCTCGCGGCCCGTTTGCTTTTTTCCAAGCTGTTCTTAACTGTTGTAGGCTAGCCATATATTATATCCTAATTAACTTTATTCAACCGGCTATTAATAAAATTCTCACCACTCTCGGTAAGGAAATTGTGTTTAACGCCCTGCAAATTAGTTATGTGTTTTAAAATGGACAATTCTGTATTTGCACTAATTTCGACATCTGCTTGCACGCCTGCAATCACGGCCTCCATAGACTTTAAAGTGCTTTTAGCATAGAAGGGAGACATGTGTGTGTGTTTTGACAACGCCTGATTAAATTTCATCTGATATTTTGTGTATCCATGCATTACTTTAGCCAAAGATTCTAAATGGTTCAATATAGTAATTAATGCTAACTGTAAATTATCACCCAAAACTATGGGTTGTAGAGATTTAGAATCGTTCATCGCAATTAGCTCTATTCCTGTCTTAGCTAAAACATCTCCACCTTGAGAGTTTTTAGCATCAGTTCCTGTTACCAGGCGTATACTTTCTCGACCAATTAATCTTATGTTGTCAGCTTTTGCCGCTACTGCTGATTTTGCGCCGTACATACCAATAGTTTTGCTATCTTTATCATCACTTACGTCTTCTTCTGCGTTTCCAAACTCTCCAATGCCGAAATTTTTGTCCACATTAGTTTTTTGTGATATGTAAATTCTAGCAGAATCTAAGAAAAAATTAGGATTTGTTGTAATCTCCCTCTCTTTGGAATCCGTTTCTTGAGGATTGTAACCTCCTAGGCCAGCGACAAGATCGATTGCATCGCATTGTGTGTGTCCACGTCCACCGTATCCTGTGTGTGCTTTGCCGGATCTGTCATTGCCAATCACGATGTAGGCATTGTTGTCGGGGCCGCGGCCGATGACGAGTTCAGATTCTAATTCCTCCCTGGTCGTCATTGCTTGCGCTCTTTTTTGACCAAAAACGCCGCTGACTTTCTTAATAAACTTTTGTTGCTCTGTTAACTTTTCATATTCCTCTCGTCGTTTTTTTGACATTCCAGAAATATCTCTTGATTTTTTGACTAATTTTGAAGTTGCCAATTTTTATCCTTCCTTCTTTGGGGCTGCTTCTATATCTTTCCACTTTACCAGTGAGGCGCCGCCCCAATAATGAAAATGCATATGATCTTCAATGCTTGATTTCCAAGATATTGCTTGGACTCTGTCTACTATTCTTGGTATATTAAAAATAGTAGCGATTCTATCCTTCTCTGCCTGTGACCATATTTTACCACCATTGTGGCGTTTCTTTAAGAACAAGCCGTTACCCCAACGCATTCCTGTTTTCTCGCAAAAAAGTATAGCCCACAAAGTTGGGTTAGCTCCGGCTGGTATGATTGGACTTCCTTTCGAAGCATTCATGATATTAACATATTTGTCTCTTGCGCCTCCAGACTCTCCTCCACCAAAATATCTAGAAGGGGCGCCTCGCCAATTTTCTGCCATCCTTGGTCTATTTTCTGCTTCATATGCGTTGTTTTTTAGGATAGAGGGTGATTGGTAATACACCCCCAGCCTCCACAATTCCATCGCGTGAATTTCTATAAAACCAGGTGTCCAGGCATTAGTAAAAATACTGTTAAGCGGATAGCCATTGTTTCGGTATCCAGTTATAAAAGGATCTATGTCGACAGCCAAGCCGTAGCTGTGTAGAGAAATTCCTGTTGTATAAGCTGTGGCGCCAGCAGTTTTTGGGTCTGCCAGTCCTCGTGCACCTGTTGTTATCTCAAACGGATAATAACCAGATTCTTGCGACGCTGCTTCGCAGCCTTGTTTTAAGTTTTCTGATATGCATGCCCAGACCCGGGGACTTTCTTTGCTTGTTAGTGAATTGTTTACTCCGCGCGCTTGATATTTGAATGTAGAGGTTTTGTATCCTTCTACTAAGTGAACTTTACTTTTGCTTTTAGATGGAGATCCTTCTGAAAAAGAAAAATCTGATTTTTTTGGATAGTAAGGTATCATCTCCGCTAATTCTTCAAAATTATTCGGTGTTACAACTTTTATACTTGAGCAGTTATTTTCTGGCTCGCGTGACTTAACAGTGGTCGGAACAACTCCTGTAGCTTCTGCGATAGTTATTGGAGGATCAACACAGTCTTCTGGTCTTTTTACGGCCTCTGGAGTCAGATTCTTTATTTGGTTTTCTATTTTAGCTAATATTTTTTTATATGCTTCAGGTGCTGAAATTAGTTTAGCCGCTTTCTCTACGCTTTCATAAGAAAAATTTGCTCTATCAAATTTTGAGCTTAAACTATCCCAACCTTCTCTTGCAGAAGAAGCTTCTTCTTTGGCTTTTTTAAAAAGATTGTCGTAAGTATTTTTTTGTTTTATTAGCGCTTCTTTGGATCTTTTTAGTTTTTGAATATTTTGTTCACCATTAATCAAAATTTTAATCTCTTCAAACTTTCTTTCGTTTTCTAGATATATCTTATATTCAGAGAAAAACTTACTTTCAACTCCTGTCTTTAAAGTTCCGTTTTCGCAATACACACCGTACTTAGTGCATGCAAAATCATAATCCGGCTCTGGTTCACCGAGAGCTACATTAAAAATTTCTGGTGGGGAAACAACTGCGTCGATCCTATCCCTAAATGCTTCTATTGTGGGAAGCAGTTCATCTCTTTTTTTAGTTAATTTACCTAAATCACCCAAGGACGGTTTTGTTGCTAACGCAAATGCATGATCAGGCACAGCGTTATAAGAAGACTTTAAGCTTGTATTCGCGTCTGGTTTCTTTGGGTAGTCTGGAAAACTATCTAAAAAGTCGTTTATCATTGAGAAAGCGTAGCCTACTCTAATGTTAGCGACGTGAAAACTGACAAATCTCTGATCTGTGATCTCTGGCGCGATTGTAAAAGAAAACTTTCTGGATCCCAAGCCTGAAGCTTTTTTAGAATTCTTTTTATAATCTTCTGCTTTTCCTAAATTATTAAAAAAAGCATTTTGTTGCTTTGATGAGGGAGGTGTTATATAATTAAACTCTGTATACCCATCACTCAAAGGATCTCTTTGAGACAGAAACTGTTCGTATATCACAGAAGACGGGGATCCCGGACCTAGATAGGAACTATAGAATCCTGGTTCATCTAGCTTGTCATCTGTTATGTAGTCTATTCTTATAGGTTTGTTTGCTAGTGCATTTTTAAAAGAAGTCACACCGTTTGCATGAGTCTCGCTATTTGGAACATTTTTTACAATTCCAGAAAGACAAATACCGCCTAGGCTGTCTGCTAAAATAGAAACAAATTCTACTTTATCGTTTATTGTTCCTAAGTGTTCGTCTAGCACGTCTACAACTTCTTGATGAAAGTCGCCAAAGTTTCCACCTGTAAAAGACCCGTCAAAAGTTGAAAACTCTCTTTCTCTCAAAGGCGTTATTTGAAGCAAGTTTTTATTTGACTCTATCCGCATTTTGTCTAGATAATTCTTAACAGGAGGCCTTGCTTCTGCAGGAATTCTTGTTCTGAGGGTCGTGGTATTTGAGGAAGGTGGCAAGCCTGTACCAGCATCTTCTCCTAGAGATAAACTTTCAATACGGTTTAAGTCTTTTGTCGATGTACCGTAACCTCGTGAGTGGGCCATTTCTGGAATTACTAAAATATAATTTCTGCCTTTACGGTTTAAATCTTTAATTCCGGGAGCGATCTTTTCTCTAAAATCATTGCCAGGCAACGAGGCATTTTCTGCAGCTTGTGCAACTGTGGTGCTTGGTCCATTAACGTGTGCTGCTCCAAACCCGCCGGCGTCATGAAAATAGTATTTTATTTCAACAGGAGCGGTTAAATCTAATGTCATGGGTGCGTATATAATAGTCTCCCTGCCTTGCCCTATGGGTCTATCTAAAAGATCCATATATCCGTTGTTTTTTAATGTCCCAACCCATATAAAAGCGTTATTGGAATTAGGCGCTGGGCCTGGAATCTGATGTCTTGAAGAAATGTCTGCGTTTTCTAAGCATGCATTAAAGTGAGCTTTTGTTTGCGGTGAGCCATCACCATAAATTCCTGTTTTTATCTCTCCCTTAATCTTACGAATAGGAGGCCCAATATCTGGATTGGGATTGGCGTCTGTGTTCCCAACATAAAATCCGCCGGCTGGGCCGGCTAAGTTTCTGGCGGCCTGACATTTTGGTTTTGAAGCTTTTCTCGCAGAAATCTTAGTTTTAATATCAGCGAATGCTTTCGTCTTATGCACTCCGACAATTTTTCCTACTGGCCGGCCGTTATATGAAACCAGTACATTATCGTTATTATAGGTTACCCATATTATACTTCCAGGGCCGACTCTGCCTAATGCTTCATCTTCTCTGAATTGGAGAAATTCATTATGAATCTCAATACGCGCCACATCATCGGGGCCCTCTGGCCAACTAGTATCAACATCAATACCTGCCACTTTTGCGATAACGACTACCGGATAGGGCTCGTTTGATATTTTTTTATCTCGAAAGTAAGGGTAAGGGTAGCTTTCTAAATTTAAAGTTTTTGTGTTGACTTTGCCAATAGCACGAGCTTCGTCTTTTACTTGGGGACCAGAAACAACCTCCAGCACAATAGCTGGATGGACTGTTCCTTTCTTTATGTCATAACTATAATGTTTCTCAAACAGCTCAGCGAACGCATCGCCTAGAGTCTGATCTGATGACTGTCTAGACGAGTAAGCATCTGTTGCGATGTCTTCAAGCTCACCAATATCTAGATTTTCAAAATAATAAGTGTTGCTCTCTACTTCTTTTCCAGACACTAGTCTCCCCCCTTTACTCGTCCTCTTGCTCTTTAATTATCTCGTATATATCAGACTTTTCTAAAGCAGATAAACCGGAAGTCACATTTTCTTTTTTGCTAAGTAGAGAGGATAGCTTTACCAGTTGCTCGTTGGATCTTTGTAGGGTTTCTAGATATTTTGCCGCTACAGGGCCAGAGTGTTGATGCTTTGTCTCGTCTTGTTTCAAGATCTTCATTAATTCAATCAATAGTGTTGATGCCAATGCTCGATCTTGGCGAACATTATCAATGGCCTCTTCTATAAATTCGCCCGACTTTAAACGTTTCCCTTGTCCCATTGTTTTTTGAAATTCCTATATCTTTCTCTCATGCGATTTAAATTATTGACAATTTGTTTGGTGTTTAAACCAGTTATTTCACGCATGTATAAGTAAATAGCTTTTTTATTAAAAATTTCAATTTCATCGATACTATTAAAAAGTATTCGAATCGCTTCTAACACCTTTCTTTCATTTTCTTTTAATTTTAAATTTTCCCAGCTGTCTATTTCTTTGAAAAGAAGCTGCCAGTACTCTTTTTGTTCTCTGTTAGATTCATACTCATGGTGTGTCACTAATATGTCATTTACTTTTGTAGCATCTATGTCTTCGTACTGCACATCTCTTTTTAGTCTTTTTGAGTTCTGCTTTACTTTGTGAATAAACCAGTTTTTCGTAATCACACTAAAGTATGAGAAAGCTTTTGATTTTCTTTCCGGGTCATATTTTCCTAAAATTGTTATAAGCCAGAGTTTACAATCATCTTTTAAATAATCAATGTTTGGCAGCGTATTAAATTTATAAGTATAAACAATTTTATCAACCAACTCGTTAAAGGCGGGCCCTATAAGTTCAGTGTATAGTCTCGATCTAACGCTTCTGTCGTCGGTAGAAGCGTATTCAATAATCGCGACTTCGTGAACTTTTGTAAAATAATTATTCTTCTTCTTCTGTTGTCTCTTCTTCATCTGTCTCGCTTTGTACTTCTACATCAAAGTATTTTTCTTGAAAATCTATAAAATCGTTTATAAGCCCTCTAGAATGGTCGATTAAATTCTGTAAGTTTTCATCGCCATAATACATTTCTAGTTGATGTATGTTCTCTATGTGTTCCGAAAACATATCTATTTTTTCTACAACGCCTGTTACATCTTTTTCAAGATCTTCTGTTTTTTGTAAAGTTTTCTTGATATACCAAACTAATCCTAAATTTACTAGTACACTGAAATATAGAAGAAAAGGAACTATCCCAAACAGAATCATCAACAAGATTCCGTTTAAAATAAAAGATATGTATAGTGTATATTTATTCATCTTTACCTGTATATTCCCTCTTTAAATCTTTTTTTTGCTCTTTCAGGTCTTCTTTAAATTCTTCAATCGATTTTTTTACAGTATGGCCAACTTCTTCGGGAACGCTGTCATATTCCTTTGTGGAGAATACCGAAGGAAGCTTTTCTAAAGAATCTTTCATTTTGCAGCCCGGGCAGTCGCTTTCTTTATCGTTCATTCCATGATAAAAACTATACTGCGTCTTACATCCTAAACATGTGTAAAAATATTTAGGCATCTTTGCTCATTAAGTGCTTTAGCTTGGACCTAATAGCTTTTAGCTCAGTCAGTTTCATCGGCTTGTTCCAAAATTTTTCTTCGCTAGGATAAGCCTCAAACTGTTTAAGAAACTTATTAACCAGCTCGTAAGTAATTTTAAATTCTTTTTTACTCAAACTAGTCACGAGAGCCTACCAAGTAATCTTCATCGTCTTCATCTTCAAATTTTAAAATAGGTGGGTTCATAATAAAAAGATTGTTTTCTTCGTTTACTTTAAAATTAAACCCTTTTAGTACCGGTACAATATCGCTTTGTTCCATTAGTGATTTTTGTAGCGCTAGCATAATTGATCCTAGAGCTTCGTCTGACAGTTTTAGCATTTTAATCTCCTTTAATGATTCTGTAGCTATCTTCATCAAAATGTTGTGTTGAAAACTCGTATAATTCTGTGTCTTCAATAGCAATCATTTGATGTCTTAAACCAACGTAAACATGAAAATTGTCACCTGGTTTCAATATAATTTCTTCTGCTTTGTCCAAATCGTCGTTTTCAGAAAATTTGACCAATAATGCACCTGATTGTACATAAAATACTTCGTCCTTAATTTTATGATAATGCCATGAGCATCTCTTGTCTTTAACAAAATATAAAAGTTTACCACAATATTTTTCGCAGTTAACAATCCATTTTTCAAATCCCCAGCCTTTTGGGACAAAATTAATTGGTAAAGAAGTCTTCATCGTTTATTCCTTTGTCATCAATGTAAAAATCTGCAGCCGGCTTTCCCAAGAAAAGATGATGGTATTTACACCCCCACTTATTCAATTGTTCTTCTGTAAGGGTATAAAATTCTTGTATTGCCGCCTGGGGATTATTATCGTGCCTACCCATACCTCTGGCTGTCATATAAATTATCTTATTTCCTTCTTCATAAAGAGCATTAATTTTATGAATTCTGTCTTGGAGAGGCTCTGATTCTATATAAGAGGAGCCCTGGAGTTCACAATTTTTTGTGCAAATTGTTCCATCAATATCGATGACATATGTTTTCATTTAATATCTCCAATAATTTTAGAAGTTGAATAGCCATTAATATAATTAAATATTTTTATCTCAGCCAAGTCATGACCAACAACTTTTGTTTTGTCATAGTCCCCGCCCTTAACAATCACATCCGGCTTGATTTCTTTAATTATTTCATATGGTGTTTCTTGATTAAAAATAACTACCTCATCAACGTACATACATGACTGTAACATAAATTTGCGATCTTGTTGAGTAAAAAAAGGACGAGACTCACCTTTTAGTTGTTTTACACTAAAATCACTGTTTATACCAACGACAACATGCCCTCCTAATGATTTACAATATTTAAGAAGTTCTATGTGGCCGCGATGTAATATATCAAAACATCCGTTTGTAAAAATCGTTTTCATTTTTTTATCTCTTCTGTCGAGTATAAAAATTTTTGTTTTCTAACATATTCTAAATATTCGTCGGCTTGAGGTATTAAATCTTCGTGCACTATTTTCTCCTAGGTTATTATTTTTTTAAACAAGTTGTAATTCCCTCGCTTAAAGGAAATTTAATTTGTTTTGTGAAAATTTCACTAGGCTTTAGGTTTAATTGCCTAGGCTGCCTGCCACCAATTGGTTGTATTACCGGAATTAAAAGATCATGTGAAAAACCATACGCATCACAAAACATTTTGCTTAATTCGTATCTATTAATATAATCTTCTGACGCAGCATGTATAACTCCTGTTGTTCCTTTTTCTATTACGTCTAATATAAAAGCAGAAAGATCACTAACATGAGTCGGACGGTTGTACACATCTGTAAAAATTTCAACTGCAGTTTCTTTTTCCATACATTCAAACAAAAATTTCAAAAAGTTTTTTCTTTCTGGCTTATCATATCCATATAGCATAGATGTTCGTATTATAGACAAGTTTTTTATTTCACTTTGTTCAAATAAAAAATCTTCAGCTTTGGATTTGCTGATTCCATATAAAGTCTCAGGCATTTTTACATCGTCGACATCCCACTCCATATCCGGATCACTCTTGAACACGCACTCTGATGATAGAAAAATAAAATGGCAATTTTTACATGAAAGAGCCAAATTTTTAGTTGCATCATAGTTTGTTTGAATTATTTCCTCGTCGCTACTTTTTCTAGAAGGAACTAAAGCAGCCATGTGCACAACAGTTTCAATTGACTGTTTCGAAACAAACTCATTGACTGAGCTGTGGTCATTAATATTTTCTGCTAATAGGTGAATATTATATTTTCGACTACTAATCAGATCGCGAACCACCACTGATCCGAGATATCCAGTTGCACCAGTTATTAAAACATTTTTTTTCAATTTTGCTCTCGAAATATCATTATTTGTCCATAGAAAATTTTTCTATAGCCTCGGAAAGACTAATTTTGCCCCATCGTCTTTCCCAAACTTCCGATGCGGACGTCCAATTATCATAATCAATTTTGAATCTTTTGTACGCGGCGCCGTGATCCATATATATATGTTTGAAAAGGGGATTATCATTTTCGTGAAAGGCAGTCTCAATTGGTGTTTGTTCTGGTGTTGTCGCGGGTTTATTATCCAAATAAATCACAAAATCGCGTGATGGAACAACTTTTCCACCACTAGCTTGTACCCTAAAAGCCAAATCACTACAATTTAAATTGATATGTTCAAATCTGCAATCTAAACCGCCGATTTCTTTAAAAAATTCTAAATTATACATCCAACATCCATGCCAATACCAATCTGGTGAAACTCCTGGAAGTTGTAAATCTTTGTGATACCACGCACTCATTACATTTGGCCATGTTGGAGGCTGCGGCGGATCCGGAGCATCTGGATTCATGTCTTGTTCATGAAAGCGAACACAAATTCCGTCGCTATAATTTAATTCATCTTCCAAGATTTTTATACACTCCTCGTATCCATTAGGTTGCCACTTTCCATCTTCTAGACCATGTGTTACATATTTACCCGTAGCTAGCGTTGTTCCCCTCTGAACGCACCTAGACGGATGACCATAATCTTGAATATATATTGCGTTTTCTAAATCCAAAAATTCTTGTGATGGCTCTCTAGGACCTACCGCAATAATCTCAAATGTACAATTGCCAGCAGACTCTTTTATTTCTTCATAAAGTGACATCCACAATTCCGGCTGGATCCCGGGCAAAATAATAGATAAATCATATTTTTTCTTTTTCATACTGTATTAACTCCTCTCTTTTGTACAACAGCAGTAGCACACTCGTTTGCAAACTCAATTGCTTTTGTTATATTTTTACTTTCAAGGTATTTTACAGCGAGAGCAGAAATAAAAGTATCGCCGGCTCCTGCAGAATCTTTTATTTCAACATTTTCAACTGGATAAACAATTCCATTGAATTTGGCGCCGTCGGGCCCCATAGTAACAATCAGTCTTTCTTCAATTTTATCAGACAACATATGCCTCGTACGCTCATATTCATGATTGTTAATTTTAATAAAAGTGACCTCTTCGCACCATGGTCCTAAAATTTTCTTTGTGTCGAGAAAAGTCAAAGGATGCTTCTTAGCTATAGTTTCAATATCTTTTTCAGATACGAAGCCTTTGTTGTAGTCTGATATGACTACTGCATCATAATCCTCAAACTTAATATTTTTTAAATTTGATCTTCCATACTTGCTTTCTAGAGCGCTATCAACTCTTATGAACATGTGATTTGTGTTTTGATCAACGTACCTAGTCTTTGTTATTGATACCCAGTTGCTATTTGTATGAATGTTTGCTTGCGCTCCAAGGGCTAGTAGATTCTTGTATACATTCCGAGCCATCCCCTCATTTGCGACAGAGCGTATTGTATTAAAAACTGGGACCGGTGCTTCTGGGGCTAGCCTGTTGCTAGCGCCATACACAAACATGTCTCTGCAGCTTTCTCCAACTACAAGTATCTTCACTCGGTTTCTCCTTTAACAACACTGCAAATAAATGTAATGTCTTCAAGAGTCATCTCCGGATAATTTGGCAAAAAGAAACCTGTTTGATGAATTTTTGTCCCCATCTCGTCTGGATCAATCGCCTCTTGTACGTGGCTCCAGAATGGATGTAATCTTAGATTTCCCGCGCTAAAAATACGAGTTTCAACTCCGTGCTTAACGAGTCTTTTTACAATTTCTGTTCTGTGTGAGGTGCTTTTAGCTAGCGCTCCGAAAGAAATTGAGACTGGCTTATTATCTCCCCAGTCTTGAAACTCAACATATCCTTCTAGTTGGCGCGCATACTCCAAGTGGTTTTCATTTCTTTTTCTAGCTACCCAATCTGCCTTATCCATCTGCCTCAAGCCAATAAATGCTTGCAAGTCTGTTGAGCGCAAATTAAACCCGGGTACAAAAAATGTAAAAGGCGTATGAAAATTATCTACTTCGTGTAAGTCCATAAGGTCGTCATAACTATTCTGGTCTAAGTCTTTTGCCCATCCATGGCTTCTTAGCATTAAAAGCATCTTATACGTTTCAAAATCGTCTGTGTTGACCATGCCGCCTTCGATCGTTGATAGCTGATGGCCAAAGTAAAAAGAAAAAGTCGACATGTCACCAACTTGTCCTACCATGGTACCATCTTGATAGGAAGCTCCTAGAGCTGCACAAGAGTCTTCCAAAAGAACAAAACCGTATTTTTCTTTGAGTTCTAGCAAACGCTCTTTATAATGTGGTACTCCCAAAACCTGCACAAAGATGACAGCGTCGGGTGCTTCTGTTTCGCACAAACGCTCTAAATCATCCAGGTCAATACCAAAAGTTTTTGGATCTGTTTTACCCGGTAGTATTTGTAATCCAAATTGAATCGCAGGAGAAATCGTCGTAACCCAACCCACTGGAGGGACTACTATCTTTTTAATTCCATTCAGCATCATAGCCGCGTAGACCATTAGCAAGTTAGCAGAAGATCCAGAATTACAAAAAACAGCGTATTTGGTTCCTATAAAATCAGCCCATTTCTGCTCAAACTGTGGTGTTAATTCTCCCTTTGTCAGCCTAGGATATGTTTTAAGCCAATCGCAAAGAGCATCTACGTCTTCAGTGTTAATAGTTTCTTTTGCTAACGGATATTTAATTTCGTTATTCATAATTTCTCCAATTATCTATAAATTTCCAAATCTTCGAGTCCAAACTTCTGGTGAGTTTTTCCAGTTATTGATATCAAGCTTTATTCTGTCGACAACATCAGAAGTTGATTGGATCATTTTAAACAAGGGCTGATCATCTTTTGTTTGCGCATCGTGTATCGCATAATGGTCACCGGTGCGGCCTGGAGTGTGGGTACATGTAAAAACGACATCTGTTGTCTGCGTTACGCAAGCTCCATTTCTTTGGTAACGAATACCAAAATCTGCGATGCTTATTCCAGGTACCTGCAAATTACAATCAAATCCGCCTAATTCTTTGAACTGTTCTGTTTGGACTAGCGCTGACATAAAAACCAACCAGTGATCCGGATTAAAACTTGATCTAATCGGCTCATGATAATTACAGTTGTATACACCTAGTCCATCTTCGTTGGACCGGTCCCGAATTTCAACATAAGCCGGGACGACAGCTTTTATCGGTTCTGGGCAGTCTTTTAACAGATCTATACATTTCTCCAGCATATTTGGCTCAAACCAGCCATCATCTCCGCACCAAGTTAAAAATTCGCCAGTTGCCTCTATACATGCTATTTGATGTGCTCTTGTTGGACAACCAAAATCCTGAAGGCATTTAACATTTTCTAATTCTTGAAGTTCTTCTGGTAGTTCTTTATGAGGGCCACAGAATATTAGTTCAAAAGAGTATTTTCCGACCGAGGTAATGGCACTTTCATATAACCTGGTCCAGTTTTCTTTTCTAATAGCCGGCAAACATATCGATAGATCATACATCTTCAAATCTCCTTTTCCATACAGGCGGCGTTTGTTCCCAGTTGTTTAATTCAATGTTGATTCTGTTAAGAGAGCCGGGATCATTGTAGATCTTTTTGAATAGTGGCTCATCATGCTGCACGTGTGAATAATGAACCGGGCCGTGGTCGCCTTCGACGCCGGGCAAGTGAGCGCAAATAAATATCGGATCTTCCAATATGAAATACTTAGATTGATTTCTTTGTGTTCTCACCGCAAAGTCCATGTGTGATATTGTAGTTACCTCAAACTGCGCGTCCCAACCTCCGATTTCTTTTGCGTATTTGGTGTCGACAATGCCTACATTTAACAACCAATGATCGTCAGATATATATTTAGACCGCAGTCCGTCATGATGATTGATTTTATAATAAGTATCTTGATACATCGTAGGGCTAGTAGCAGCTCCGAGGCCTTCGAGATATTTACATGTCACAATGTCTTTATACGAAGTTTTATTTTCTTCTAGAAAATCTATAGCCTCCGTAAGTTTGTCCTTTAGAAAATATCCATCGTCGGCGCCCCAGGTAACATATTCTCCAGTTGCGTTAACTAACCCAATTTGTTGACACCTGGACGGGCTACCGCGGTCTTTGATATAGAGGATCTCGTCATATTGATCCAAGACAGCCGGGAGATCGTACGGGCCTACAATAATCAGTTCAAACGAATACGATGTTGATTCTTTTAATTTTTGATAAAAATATAAAAGATTGTGTATACGAATAGAAGGTAATATTACCGATAATTTAGTTTTCATTTTCTTTGTGCCACCTTATTGTTTTTAGCAAGCCGTTTCTTAACGAAGTTTTGTTAACAATGGAAATTTTGTGCTCTTTCATGCGTGATGGATCCAAAAGCTTTCGATATTGTCCATCAGGTTTTGTCAAATCCCAAGTTATTTTTCCTTGAAACCCGGTTAAATCAGCAATCATGTCGGCTAATTCTTTAATACTGATATCTTCATTATAACCTATATTAATGGGTTGTTTAACATCAGAATACTTTTCTAAAGCTTGTATAATTCCTTCTGCAGCGTCCTCACAATATATAAGTTCTCTACGAGGCTTTCCGGTGCCCCAACATTCTACTTCTTCATCACCGTTTTTCACTGCTGTGGAAAATTTCTTAATTAGGCCGCCGACAACTTTAGTTTTATCAACATCAAAAGAATCTCCCGGGCCGTAAGCAGTATTAAAAATTGTACAAACAGCGCTTATATCATATTGTTTACATAACTGCCTGGAAAAATGGTATATTGCCTTTTTGCTTAGTCCGTGCGCTTCTACGCTTTCGTCGGGCATGCCAATATTGAAATCAACTTCTTTTAATATTTCGTCAGTACTTCTGTACGCGCAAGAAGCAAGAGGGGTAATTACTTTTTTTACACCGGTGAGCGCGCATGCCTTTAATACGTTTAGTCCCATAGTCGTAGTGTTATAAAATATATCAGATGGATACAGTTTATTAAATCTTATGTTACCATTGTAACCAGCGGCATGTACACAATAATCTGGCTTGTGTTTCTTAAAAGCGTCTATAGTATCTGACCAGTTTAATAAGTCGTATTCTTCATGAAGTACAGCCGCAACAATTGCTCCTCTTTGTTCTAGTTTTTTTATCACCACTCGCCCAATCATCGAAGAAGCGCCGGTAACTAAAACTTTGCTATTTTTTAGTTCGATCATTAATATCCTTTGGTGTAGCCTTCTAAATCACATAGCTCCTCATACGTTTTGGGCAGGCCCTTTGAAAAACGTCTTTTCCATACTTTTGGAGATGTTTTCCAGTTGTCGTACACAAGCTTTAAACGGCCTTCAAAGTGCTGTGGTAGTGAATATAACATGTTAAAATAAGGAGTATCGTTTCCGACCATCGCGTGATGTACCGGGCTGTGGTCACCACTTTCTCCAGGAAACCACGTTGCGATACAAACATGAGTTGGTGAAAAGATAATTTTTCCGCCGTCTTTTTGCAGCCTAAACATAAAATCATGAATTGGTTTGTCAATATATTCAAAGTTTGCACAGTCAAGACCACCCAATTCAATAAAGTAGTTTTTGTTCATTAAGCACTGATTGGCTATTTTCCATTCTTGATTTATACCAGGAAGGCTAAAGTCATGATGTGTTTTAACTTCCCAGTATTTTGTCTCCATTAAATTACCGCCCTCGCCATAAATCATTGCGACAACATCTTTATACCCGCATTCTTTTTTGTATAAATCCATTGCTAGATCAATAGAATCTTCAGAAAAAACACAATCATCGACAGTCAAAAAGAACAAGTCGCTTCGGATCTCTAACATTCCTTTCTGTGCGCACCTAGTAACAGTGCCGTAGTCTTTCACAAATAAAACATTTTCTTTCTCTTTTAATTCTTCTGGTGGCTCAAACGGGCCAACAAAAACCATTTCCCAATTGTACCTCTTGCACGCTTTTTCAGCACTCTTATAAACGTTGGGCCAATTAGGTGCACGGAACCCGGGGATAAATATTGTCAAATCATACTTCATTTTGTAGCCTCCACATTTAAGCTCATTAGTTTACCATTTTCTTTGTCCATGTGCGGAAAATATGTTTGAGAATAATCGTCAACATAGAAATGTTCAGTGTCTCTCCAGTCATATTTTTTCACCACCGAGAACCCTGCTGCTTTTAAGTCTTCTTCTAGTTTTTTTAAATCCCAGCCATTTTTGTGATAATCATATTCATGTCGTTGACTTCCCCAAAAAGTAGAGTGCAGCAGTCTTAAGTCTCTGTGATAGTAATAGTGAGCAAAATGAGCCTCCATGTCGGGCACCGCTAATCTTAGCGTTCCACCTTTTTTCAACACGTCACACCACCTTTTCATAGCAATCTCTGATTCTTTATAATCCGCATGCTCTAAAACGTGACAAGCATAAATAAGATCAACAGAGTTTTTTTCAAATTTATTTAGTTTAAAAACATCATCGATAACGTCAGGCTTCACGTCTTCTCTAATGTCAACGTTAACAAATCCACTTATCTTTCTATCATAACAGCCTAGATTTAATTTCACTTGATACCTCTATAATGATTCAACAAAAACTCGACGCTCTCTTCAATTGAGTATTTTGGACGCCATTTAGTAGCATCAAAAAACTTGCTAACTTCTGGTACCTGTAAAGTAACATCGACTGGCCTTAAAAGCTTTTGATCGACTTCTGACTTTATTTTTACTGAAGATTTAGATTTTAAAATATCTAAAAACTCTCCGACAGTAACAATAGACTCTCCGCCAACATTATAGGGTGCGCCATAGTCACAATGTTGACATGCAACCCAATAAGATTCCATAGCGTCCCTCACATCAATTAATGTCCTAACTGATTCTAAGTTACCGTGTGTCAAAATATCTCTTTCGCCTCGCTCTATTTCTACTATTTTTCTAGCAAAAGAACTAGAAAAAATGTCTCCGCGCCGTGGATTAATATAGGCAAACATGCGAGTAATTACGACCTTCATTCCATATGAATGATAATACGAACTAGCAATCTTTTCTTGAGTTAATTTTGAAACAGCGTATATGTTGACGGGTTCTAGCGGGTGGTTTTCTGAAATAGGAATATTCTTCTTATCTACGTTACCATAAACTTCTGACGTTCCGCAAAATTGTATAACTGGATCTATTCCAACAATACGTATTGCCTCAAATAAATTGATAGTGTTGTTAATGTTGTTTTGCAATACCGCGATTGGATTAGAAAAGCATACATGTACATTAGCATGTGCTGCTAAATGAAATATGTAATCCGGCTTGCAAGCTTCAATTGCTCTAATTGTTGCACTTAAGTCGTTAAGATCACACTCATGCATAATAATGTCATTTTTGATATTTTTCAAATTTGAACTTGATGTAGTGCTGTGCCATCTAGAAATACCATGTACTTCAATGTCTTTTTTAGATATTAAAAATTCTGCTAGATAGCTACCGCCGGATCCTGCAATTCCTGTTATTAAAGCTCTTTTCATTTTTACCTTACAAACTTGTGATTTACTTTACTATAGTCTAACACATCTGGCTTCAAAAATAAATTATCTTTTATAAAATTTTTCAATCTGTCGTCTATGCTAAAACCATTTTCATCAAATTGTTTTTCGTCATGTATCAGAAATGTTTTGTCATCTGGAACGTCCATCTTGTGCGCAAACCTTGGTACCCACTCTTCGTGTCCAAATCCGCATGCTGCAGCTTCCGGGCTTTCTACTATTTCTTTTATGCTTTTTGATCCAGGAAATACTCTATCCCAGGCAGCGCCAAAAGCCTGCGTTTGCCCGTCTAGCCCGCTGTGTAAGCCAACATTCTCGCCATGACTACACTTGACGTCATTTGCAATAATGAACTTTTGTTTTACTGCTGCAGATAAGAAAGAAAAAGAAGATTCAGTGCAGTAAGAGACAAAAATATCTGGCAGGGGCCGGCCGTAAGCTTTGAATATCTTATTTGAAAATACACTACAGTGTAAGTTTGCAGTAGAGCCTAGCGGCACTACAAAGTCTTTATCTTTTCCAAAAACATCCCATATGTTCTGGTCTTCCTCAAACCCAAACCACCAAAAGTATCCGTTATCTTTATTTATTTCTGGTGAAACAATACCATTTTCGTCTTTTAATATTCGATCATGCAATCGGCTAAGAGAAGCACGGTCGTCGCTAAAACTAACATCTGATGCGACGTAAAGATATCCATCGTGTTCTCCAAACTCCTCCACCCCTCTCAAAACAGCGTGATTAAACGTCTGATTTACTGCCAATCTTTCATTTGTCAAATAGTAGCTAATTCTATTTCCAAACTCTTGATAAACTTTTTGAAACGTCCTCTTGCTAAGACAACATCCGGACAAGATTATTCTTTTAGATGACAGGTCTTGATCTAAAATACTTCTTATGTTTTTTATATATGTGGCAGAGTTTTCTCTTCCACCGATTCCGCAGGTATTGTATACGACCATTAAAGACATTATTTATAATTCTCCTGCTTATTTAATAAACTTGTGAACAACCTTACCATAATCAAATTGCTCTTTGGTTAAAAACATACGTGTTCTAATAAATTCTTTTAGGCGATTAGGGTCTTTTACTTCGCCTTTTTCATTATATTTTTCAGGATCGTGGTGCATTACGCCTTGCATTTCTTCGTAGCCGAAGCCGCTTTCCCAAGCCTCCGGATCCTTACAGATTTCGTATATATCTAAATTTGCAAATAAGTTATTTTTATTGTCGCCTTTAGGGCCTGTGTGGTCAAATCCACATGTGGCGCCATCGATACTTTTTAAGTGTTCTAAGACCATATCTTTCATAATCACCCACCTTTGCTTAACGGCCGCTGCTAGAAAAGAAAAAATAGATTCAGTGCAATATGCCACAAAAATATCAGGAATTATTTTATTGTCAAAAGCTTTAAATACTTCATTTGAGAAAATCTGAGTGTGTAAGTTACACGCACGTCCAATTGGAATTATAAAATTTTCTCCTGTCACATACTCGTCCACACCTATCCATTGTTTAAATCCGTTATCGTTACTCGCTTGTATTGTCAACATTCCGTAATTATCAGATTTAAAAAGCTCGTAAGCCTCACTAAGCACTTTTTTGTTATCTCTGACGTTTATTCCAGAATCAATATAAAGATACCCTTCAAATTCTCCAAACTCCTCGACACACTTTTTTACTGTATGGTTGAAACTCTGGTTAACAGTTATTCTATCGTTTATAAAGTTGAAAGACACTCGATTTTTAAACGTGCTTACAAGCTTTTTTATAACTGGCATTCTATTTCCGCAGCTTGATACAACCAACTTGAAGTCTTGAAAATCCTGCTCTAATAGATTGTTTATACAATCAATATACCAATCAACATGTTCTCTTCCAGAGAAGCCACATGTGTTATAGACCACTAAAAGCTTATTTTTCACTGTAATAGTCTCCGTATTCTACTAAAATTGTAGATTTCCCGTCAGTTCTATTATAAGCTTTTTCATAGGCAGGAAATATATCTTCCGGTTCTTCTAGCCGTATCACTTCTGTATTATTTAACATAAGCTGCGCGCTGTCAGAAAAATCTCCAACATGTTGAGCCTGGGGGTTTAGAGGTCTTTCTGAACCAATACTAGTACGTATAATCACTTTTGGAATGTATTCTCCATGTGAAAACGCCGGCATCCTATCTAGGTGGTTAACTAGCTGGTTCATAGCTAAAAGAAGAAAGTTCCATCTAGGATAAATACTAATTGGCACTGTTCCATTGACGGCTAGTCCATTTGTTATTCCCATCTGCATTTCTTCATCGACAGGCATTTCTAACAATTTTTCTCTTGGTACCTCTGTTAAGGTATTTGTCATAGCGGTCCCTTTGTATTCTACTGCTTGACCTAGAAAAAAAGTATCAGGCTTTTCT
>Ga0080013_1000426_pt1 | contig 59680 bp, 80 predicted proteins | sample ETNvirenome_6_85_FD_69236 | JGI IMG/M metagenome (GOLD analysis project Ga0080013, IMG submission 69236) | Marine viral communities from the Pacific Ocean - ETNP_6_85 (SPADES assembly) (version 2) | ecosystem: Environmental > Aquatic > Marine > Oceanic | place: Pacific Ocean | collected 2013-06-19 | reverse complement strand
ACAATATTGGGTAACGAATAATGTAGGTTCAAGTTATGCTTGGACTGTAAATGGTGGTGGAGGAAACATCACAAATGGACAAGGAACTAATCAAGTTTCTATTAACTGGGGTAATACTCCAGGCCTATACCCTATCGCAGTAACCGTTATCGAGACTAATGCATTTGGGTGTACTGACACGGTAGATCTAGATATATTCATATTACTTCCATCATATACTCAAATCGGACCATTCTGTGAAGGTGATCCTTGCGTATCATTGATTGGTAATCCTGCCAATGGAGCATGGACTGGAACTGGAGTTCAACCAAGTGGAAATGCTTATGAATTTTGTCCTTCTATTGCAGGTGTAGGAACCTTTAATTTAACCTATACATTTGGTGGGTGTTCTATAATAATGAATGCAGTTGTGAACCCTACACCAATCCTAGGACCAATAAACCATAACTAAATGAAGAGATTATTATTCATATTATTTTTAGTTCCTTTCTTGTTTTATGCACAAGACACAACTACTGTTGAAGTATGTACGCATGACCAAACACATCTACAAACCTATTCAGTAACAAACGGACCTAATCAATATAGTTGGTCAGTTGCGGGTGGATTCATAGAGAGTGGAGATGGTACTAATTCTATAGTAGTTAATTGGCTCAATGTTCCCTATTCAATGTATCTTGTACAAGTATCTGTAGTTAGTAATGTTGGATGTCCTGGTAATACAGTTCAGTTATGGGTAGATATTGATGAATGTTCATATGATGGAATATATGTTCCTAATAGTTTTACACCACAAGACCCAGATGGAGTAAATGATGTATTCCAACCTATTGGAAATAATATAGAAGATTTACAAATGTACATTTTTAATAGGTGGGGTGAAATGATCTATGAGATACATAGTATAAATGGTTCTTGGGATGGTACTTATAAAGGAAGTCCTTGCCAACAAGATGTATATGTTTGGTTTCTTGAATATCGATTTGTAGGAAATGACTTCTATGAAGAGATTAGAGGTCACGTTACATTAGTAAGATAAATATCACTCACATCCCATATCAAAGCCAAATTATTAAATTAAACTTTTTTACCTTTTTGTCATATAATAATAAACATGGAAAACTATGACCTATTACATATCGTCAACAAGTATGGAAGCTCAGTATATGTTTATGACTCTTTAAAAATAAAGGATCAATATACAAGATTAAAAAAGGCATTTTGTCGCATAGAAAATCTTAAAATTAACTATGCAATGAAGGCATTGCCTAACTTAGCTATACTAAAGGTAATGAAGGATTTAGGATCTGGATTAGACACAGTCTCTATATATGAAGTTCAACTAGGTATAATGGCTGGATTTAAACCATCTAGTATAATCTATACCCCAAATGGAATTTCAATGTCAGAATTATCAGCAGCAGTTGTATATGGTGTCCAAATCAACATAGATAATTTATCATTGTTAGAACAATTTGGAACTCAATATCCTACCATTCCAGTCTCGATAAGATTCAATCCACATATAATGGCTGGTGGAAATAACAATATTTCCGTTGGTCATATTGATTCTAAGTTTGGTATATCAATACACCAATTGCCACATGTACTACGTATAATAGAAAATACCGACATGAAAATAAATGGCTTACATATGCATACCGGAAGTGATATCCTAGATATAGATGTATTTTTACAAGCCAGTGATATATTATTTGATATAGCATTAGAATTTCCAGACTTAGAATTCTTAGATTTCGGAAGCGGTTTTAAGGTACCATATAAGGATGGTGATGATGAGACTAATATAGAAGAACTAGGCTTGAAAATGACTAGGAAATTCAATACATTTAGTAATTTATATAACAAAGACTTAGCATTGATATTTGAGCCTGGAAAATACTTAGTTAGCCAAGCAGGATACTTCTTAACTAGCGTCAATGTTGTTAAACAAACAACCTCAACTATCTTTGCATGTATCAATTCAGGTTTTAACCAATTCATAAGACCTATGTTTTACAATGCATATCATGACATAGAAAATTTGTCCAACAAAGAAGGATTAGAAAGGTTCTATACTATAGTTGGAAATATATGTGAATCAGATACATTTGCTACCAACCGAAAATTAACAGAAATCAATGAAGGTGATATTCTATGCTTTAAAAATGCTGGAGCATATTGTCACTCAATGGCTAGTAATTACAACCTTAGACCTAGACCTGCAGAGGTATTATGGGATGGAATTAAACCTACTCTAATAAGAAGAGCAGAGACCTTCGAAGATATGATAAATACACAACAATGAATAAAATAATAACAACCATATTTGCTTTACTTTTAATAACTAATCTATATTCTCAGACCTTTAGTAAGTATAGGATAGTTGCACCATGGGAACCATCGACAATTTACCTAGCAACTGATACATTTGCTACAGAAGTAGTGTCATTCTCAAACATAATAGAAATTCAAGATCCATTCACACTTTATATACCTACTGTGTTTAGTCCAGATGGTGATAATACTAATGATATTTTCTATATTAAAGGAAATGGATTTGATAAACTAAGCTTTGAAATTTACAACCGTTGGGGACAACAAGTATTTCAATCAGACAATCTTAATAATGGATGGGATGGAATCTACCTAAATCAACCTTCACCTATAGGAACTTATGTTTACCAACTCAAGATAGAAGGGTTGATAACAAAATCAGGAACAATAACTTTAATAAGATGAAAAAACTATTAATCATACTAGGAGTTTTAATATCAACTTCTGTATTTGGACAATCAACAGTCAACCCTGACACAGTATGTGTTGGAGCAGTTGGCGAACAATATTGGGTAACGAATAATGTAGGTTCAAGTTATGCTTGGACTGTAAACGGTGGTGGAGGAAACATCACAAATGGACAAGGAACTAATCAAGTTTCTATTAACTGGGGTAATACTCCAGGTCTATACCCTATCGCAGTAACCGTTATAGAAACTAATGCATTTGGGTGTACTGACACAGTAGATCTAGATATATTCATATTACTTCCATCATATACTCAAATCGGACCATTCTGTGAAGGTGATCCTTGTGTATCATTGATTGGTAATCCCGCAAACGGAACCTGGACTGGAAATGGAGTTCAACCAAGTGGAAATGCTTATGAATTCTGTCCTTCTATTGCAGGTGTAGGAACCTTTAATTTAACCTATACATTTAGTGGATGTTCTATAATAATGAATGCAGTTGTAAATCCTACACCAATACTAGGACCAATTAATCATAATTAAATGAAGAGATTACTATTCATATTATTTTTACTTCCGTTTTGTGTTTATACTCAAGACACAACTACAGTTGAAGTATGTACGCATGACCAAACATATCTACAAACCTATTCAGTAACAAATGGACCTAATCAATATAGTTGGTCAGTTGCGGGTGGATTTATAGAGAGCGGAGATGGTACTAATTCTATAGTAGTTAATTGGCTCAATGTTCCCTATTCAATGTATCTTGTACAAGTATCTGTAGTAAGTAATGCTGGGTGTCCTGGTAATACAGTTCAGTTATGGGTGGATATTGATGAATGTTCTTATGATGGTATTTATGTTCCAAATAGTTTTACACCACAAAATCCAGATGGAGTTAATGATGTGTTTAAAGCTGTAGGTAATAATATAGAAAGATTGAAAATGTATATCTTTAATCGATGGGGTGAACCAATACATGAGATACATAACATAAATGGATCATGGGACGGAACCTACTTAGGTGAACCATGTCAAGAAGATGTATACGTGTGGTTCCTTGAATATAAATTTGAAGGCAATGATTTTGATGAAGAGTTAAGAGGACACGTTGTTTTAATTAGATAAGTTGTAACTACCGATAAAAAAAAAGGGGACCCGTTTGGATCCCCTTTTCTGGTTACAGGAACTTTGGGTATGGTGCCCATTTTTTATAGTTCCTAGAATAATTTATTTTTAGTTTTACGAAACCATTGCGCAACACGAGTTCCTTCAGTTTTTCTAGCGTGAATATTATGTTCATCTTGTCTAAGATTAATTTTAGGTCTAAACTTAAACGTATCACCTTTCTTTCTAATCAGAGTTCCTTCTATATCTGGTCTACCATCAAAACTAAAACCACCTTTAAGTTTTTTAGTACTACCAAAATGTTTCCAAGCACTGACATTATACTTAGGTCCAATAAGTACATTTTTCTTTTTTCTTCCTCGTAATTTGCTCATAACTTATATTTGTTTTAATCCTCTTGTAATTCTAAAATTTTCTCTACCCTGTCTTTTTCATATTTTAAAGCCCTGATATCTGCCTTAGATAAATCATACTCCTCTAAGATTTTTATTTGTTCACTTTTATTTAAATCAAAAATTTCCAGTGATTTCTTTTCTTCCTTACTTGGTTTATACGTTTGTTGTTTTTTTATAGCATCGTCAACTTTTTTAGGTTTATTGTTTCGTATACTTAAAATTTTATTAACTCTATTCGATTCTATACTTAATTCTTTTATTTTTTCATCAGAAACTCCTAAACTTTTTAATATCCTTATTTGCTCTCTTTTACTTAAATCATATATTTCTTTCTTCTTTTCCTTACTTTGGTCAACCGCTTCTTTTATTTCTTTCTTTACTTTTTCTTCTTTTGCAGGTAATTTTTCAGGAGTTTTTATAGAATTATTTTCTTTTTGCTTTTTTAATATAGCTTTAACTCTAGCATCCTCATTTTTCATTGCTTTGATTTCCTCATCGCTATAACCCCATTGTTTCAAAATATTTTCTTGCTCATCTTTATTGTAAACATTAGGTTCATCTTCTGCTCTAGAAAATCTTTTTTCTTCTTTCCTTACTCCTTTTTCTTCAGCTTTTTCCTTTGCTGTCTTTAACTGCCATTCTGGCCAACCTAACATTAACGCAACTCTTTTCCAAGTCTCTTGATCACTCTCTAAAGCACTCGATACGTTTTCATATTTCTTAAGCAACCTATCAATCGGTATATTTGTAGTGGCAGCTATAACTAAAGCCGTAGACATATATGCGGGATTATCTATACTAAATCCTCTTTTATCTATTAAATCTTGGTTGTATTCTAAATTGTTTCCAGCTTGTCTTAATTTAGATACTTTGATATCTATAGGAGGTGAGATATCTAATAATCTAAATGCCGCTTTAGCATACTCAGGTCTTTCTCTACCTGCTCTATCCCAAACTTCTAAGGCTAAATTTTTAGCAACAACCACTGCAGATCCACCTATACCTGTACCTCTAAGAATTGAATCTACCATACTATTTGCTATACTATAATATTTTTCTTCTTTCTCATCCTCTTCATCTGCACCAAATCCTAATGCGAAAACAGCTTGTTGTAAAGCATTAAATATTATATTCTGAATAAATCCATAGTAAGCTATTTTAGATACATTAGTTTTCCAGTCCCCTCTCCCATTTATAAGGTCTTGAGTAGCTTTCTTTATTATTCTAGTATACTGCATAGGTGTATTAGCGAAAGCTAATATAATTCTCCCTAAACTACTAGCTTGTTGCTGACTTATTCTATCTGGTCTAGCGGACTGTTGGCTTTCCTCAGCTATTTCTTTAAAATCTAAAAAAGCTTGTTTTTCAGCCGCTTCTCTTGACATCCCTTCTTTAGTATACTTTTTAATTCTATTTCTATAAAAAGTAGCACCACCTGAAGCAATAGCAAAACTATCCATAAATTGTGTAGGTAAAAATCCTTTTGTAAGAATATAACTTATAACACCCCTTGCTTTATTAGTTGATGTGTTTGCTGCATCTGCAATTTCAGATTCGCTTACATTTATTTTTAAACCATTCCTACGATCCACAAGATAATCAGAATTCATTAAAGCTAAAAAGTCAGACCAATATTGCTTTTGGTTAGCAAACGCTTTCCCAGCAGCGAATGGGTTATTATCATTCCAATTTATAAAGTTTATAGCTGAAATAGATTGTAATACAGCAGATCTCATATTGAAAAACATAACAGCTCCAACAGAATTATTAACATAATCTAATACTCTATTTTCTAATCTACCAGCTGTAGATGATCTGTTCCTACCAGTTCTCATACGAAGAAGCATGTTTTCCATCGCCTCCCTATATTTAGATCCAAACGCGGCTTCTAATTTATTTAAATTCTTTTCTGAAAAAATAAGATCAACATTTCCTTGCCATTCTTCTAAATATCTAGTTCTTTTAGTTGTGTTTAAACCATTTATTAAATCAGTGGTAATGGTACCAGCTAACCAAGTATTACCAGGTTTAACATAACCATCACCTTTATTTATAGCAATTAATTGGTCAGCAAACACTTCTAATTCTGGATTGTTAGATACAAAATCATTTACTTCTTTTAAATCTTTTTTAGATAATCCAGGAATATTCATACCTTGCTTATCCCAAACATATATTCTTACAACGTTCTCATATGTATATCCTTCAAAAGCTTTCTTACGTAGATTTTTTGGTATTTTAGTTAAAGTCTTTTTCAATGCTCTAAAATCAGAGATTAAGGCTACTCTATCTCTAGATACACTTTCCATTGCTCTAGCAAATGGATCCAAAAGATGTCTTTTATACCAAGCCATTTGAGTGTCTCCAAGCTTACCTTTTGCAAGTGTTGTATATAGTAACCCTACAAAATCTTCAGCTGAAGGTGGAACAAAGAATTTAAATTTACCTTTGGAACTACCAATAGTTTTAGCTTTAACTGGGGAATATTCTTTAAACCATTCAATACCAGTTTTGTTTTCTATAATATCATTAAACTGTCTATCAACATTTTTACTAAATTTAATCTTAGCTTGTTGTACCCTAGATTTAACATCTAATTGGTCTAATGCTTTTTTTACAGCGACAACATTTTTAGTATGATCATCTGCAAAATAGAAATCATTATAACCTTCTGCAGCTTTATCCACTATCCATTGTGACTTAGCTATAGGACTTCCATCACCTAATCCAGTTATGTTCTCTAGTTTTAAATCTAATCCAATTCCTTTTAAAAACTCCTGTATAGCTACAGCTGCTGCCTGAGGTCTAGCGGTTAATACAAAAATATTTTCATTACCCCTTTTCTCTTTTATCATTTTAGCAACCTCTAATAAAGGTCCTTCCGCACCTTCTACTACTTTCTCAAACTCAGAGAAATCAAACTCTCCACCTAGTTCTTTTATTTTCTCACTAAATTCTGCAAACTGCAATGAATTAATTCTACCCTTTACTGTACCTTTTGTAAATTGATTAATTTTATTTACAACGTTTTCAGGTAAAGGATCTTTCATCTTTCTAGTTTCGCTATCAATTTCTATATAGTTATCACCAAATTCTTTTCCATAAACTACTTCGTTACCTTTAACTTGTTCCCATACTTTTTCAACTACACGAGTTAACAATGATCTCTCTGCTCTAGCTTTATTCCTTTCTTTGGCAGTTTCTAAAGATGTCTTAACCATTACCATTTGTGTATCGTAACCTAATGCTTCAGCTAATTCTTTATTTTGAAGTAATGCTTTTGACGATGCACCTGTCCCATCTATTATAATACCTTTATTAGTACCTAAAGCTTGTTCTTTTTCCCCTTTAGCTATTTTAACAGCTTGAGCCATAGCTTTACCAGTTAAGCTTCTTTGTTCTTTAGTCATACCTTTTTCTACGGCAGGAAGACCTTGTTTTTTCTTTAAACGTTTAAAAGCTTTATCACTATCGATTACCTCAAACCCAGGGTTGTCTTTTAATATTTGTCTACGAACACTACTCTTACCAGAACCAGGTCCTCCAGCCATAAATATAACTTTAAAATCAGATGGATCGTGACCTAACAACTTAGCGGCTTCTGCCGGAGCAGTGTACCATACCGCGCTTTGAGTAGTAGCTAAGGTTTCGTCAAAATCAAATACCCTTATCTTTTTGATAGGTGCGTTAGGATCACGTGCTACATTCAAAGCTTTATCTAAATTACCCAAGTTATCAATAACATCACTTGTAGGTAGATTTTTTAACATTTTAATGTTTGTTACTTTACTACCTTTAGAAAGTTTAATATCACCTATCCTAGCTTTATTTTGGTTAGGAGCTAATTTTAAATGAGCTTTTAATAGCGAAGCTGCTTTTTTAGCTGTTACAGCATCTGAACCTTTTAATACCCCTGCTTTTGTTAGTATTTGAGCTTCTATAAGTTTACCTTGCGCAATTATAACATTGGGATCATTTTCCATAGCTTTAGGTACTGCTACGTTGTATTGTTCTGCTTTAGTAATAAATGAACCATCTGCTTGATATGTTCTTATAGTATTAGGGTTTAAATAGCCAAAATCACTAAAGTATCTTATATCAGCTGATGGTATTTCATTGTAAGCTTTCTCAACTTGCTCTATAGTTGCATTAGGATTTCCAGCTACTTTAATAAAGTTATTTAATTTTTCTTTTAATATAGGATGCGAATTACTACCAGATCCTTTCCAAATCTCACCTTCAGCATTAGTTAAATCCCCTGTTATAATATCTGATTCATTTTTTAACAAGAATTGAGTATAATTCGATTCTATCCATTTAGTATATAACTTAAGTGCTTTTCTAGCAGCATCCTCTGATTTTGTTCCTAAAGAGTCTTTTATATTTTTAAATAATCTTAATTTAGCTTCAGCATGTTCTATAGCTTGAAATTGATGTTCATCAGTAGTTTTATCTCTTCTTATTCTACCATCAATAACAGAACCTACTTCTTGAGAAGTTCCAAAAGCTTCATTTCTATTTAAATTAGCATTTAATTTACCATGATGTAATAATTCCCTTATTAATGCTGCACCCAATGGACTTGATAAATATATTTCTAATTGGATATCTATACTTTGTTTAACCCCTTTATTATGTAAATCTCTATTTTTAGCTGCCTTCTTCGCGGTTAATCCACTTTTACCTCCTGCAGCCATTTTAAATGCTTTTACTTTTTCTTTACTAAGTTTTTCATAATCTTTTATAGCTTCATTTGTTAGACTTGTTAAATCTAACATTGATCCATCTTCAATTAATTTTTTTGCTTGTTTTTTTAAAGCAGGATCTTTAATCTTATTAACATCAGTAAGTATTTTAAACCCATGTTTTTGTAATGATGGAAGATTGGTACCAGCGGTCCAATTCGTGGGAGCAAAAAATTTCTTTATTCCTACAACACCTAATTTGTCACCAATTATCGTAGCCCCATCAAGCATTGTTTGACGTAAAACACTTACATCAGATCTTAAAGTAGCCAAAGCCTCTGCATCCACAAGAGAATCCAATACTTTAGTTCCTGATATTTTACTAAATTTAACTTTTGCAGGACGAGCTATTATATCTTTTACTTTAGGTTTACCTACTTTAGATTCTTCTGTTGTAATACTTTCTTTTAAATCAATTTTCTCTCCTTTTTTAATTTTACCTTCTGGAGTATAAACAGGTTGTATAGGATTATCTACTATTTCATTAAATTCATTTTTACCTAAAACTTCTGCAAAAAACTTTGGTAGTTTTTCTTTAATCTGATCTTGTCTTATATTCATTAAATAATCTACTACTTCAATTGGTGTAGGATTTAATGTTTTCCACAATGTATTACCTGCGGTTAAAGATGTTTTCTCAGGAACTCTTCCTTCATTAATTGCTTTTTTTGTTTGTGTAGGATTCATATTTTCTATTTCTACTTCATAGAAAATATCCCAATTAGATCTTCTCATTACAGCAGGATCTACTTTATTCAAAGCTATTAAATCACTAGCAAATTTCCCTAAAAACGCTTTCATACCTTTTTTATTAGGTATTTTCCCATAAAGTCTAGCACCAGTAGTATCAGACATGTGATCTACAAATCCTTTAAAGAATTTTTGAGGATCAGTCATCGATGGTCTCTTAGCACTTCTTAAATAATTTATCACATCTCTTTTAACTAAATTCTCTTGAGCCATAGTTAATCCTAATTTCTTAGCAATTTTAGAAGTTTGAGGTTTTATCTTTTCTAACATATCTTGCGCCAAAGCTATATCAGTAGCATCTTCTGGACTAAGCTCAGTTGAAACTAATCTTTCCCCTACAGTAACTTTACTACCTTCACCACCTATTTTCTGTTCAATAGGAATTGTTTTAATTCTTTTAGTATTAGCTTCTAAAATATCTTTATATACATGATTAATTATACCAGCCATATATCCAGAAAAGTTATCATTAATTTCTGGATTAAACTGCTCTATTTTAGAATCATAAAAACCTCTATTTCTTAATCTTTCTTTAAAATCTTCTATAACGTCAGCCTTAGTTGCCTCACCAAATATCCAACCTGGTTTATTTTTATCTCCTTTTATTTTTTTAAATATGTAGTCATCGAAAGCTTCACCTATTTTTTGTTGGTTAATAAGAACATCTCCTCTTTCATTTGTTTTACCTGTGAATTCTAACCACTCAATTTGAGTCATAGGTTTACCATCTTTAGTTTTAGTAAACTTATTAATTTCCTTTTCACTAAATGTTTGTGGTGCTTTAGATAATTTAGCTTCTCCTACTTCTTCTGGTTCATCTATTGCAATTTTACCTTTTTCAGCAAATTTGTGAAAACTTCTTAAGTAACCCGCAACATCAGCCGTTGTACTTATAGGGAAAAACATAGGATCAATTTTTGGAAATTTCCGTATCAAAGTATGTAACATGTTTTTAATACCGTACATATTACCAATATCATATTGACTGAGAACACCAATGTTTACAAAATCTCCATATAAATTTAATAACTCTTCTACATCAACTCCATTTTCATCTGTATATAATTCTTTCCTATCTAAAAAAGTATCATACTGCTCTTTATTTATTTTACCTAATTCATACTTTTGTAGCATAACATTTTCAAGTTCTAGGATAGCTTGATTTGCTTGATCAACAACAACTCCCTCTTTTACTACACCAAGTTTCCTGTTGTGAATATGTAGTAATTCATGCATAGGGGAAGCGGCTGCTATTTGACCCGCAGTTGGATTAAAAGCGTTAAAATATATTTGACCAAAAACGTTATCTGTAAATACTATAATATCATTACCAATATTTAAAGCGCTTTCTCCTGCCTCATAACCCTCCATTATAATTTCAGCATAGGTAGTTAATTTGTTTTCATATAAAACCTTTTCATCTCCATACATTTCAGTTAACTCTTCTAAGGAAGGCATGTTTTCTGCTGTCCACTCGTGATATTTATTTCCAGTTATATGTTGATTAAGCTTAGCTATATCAGAATAAAAATTAAACATACCTTGATTATATGCAGCCTCAGCTGGATTATGTGCTTCTTTGAAGGCCTCTTCTCTCTCTCTTATGTCTTTTGTTAAAAGTAAATTCCTATCTCTATCTAATCTTTTAAACTCATCCATTAATTTTTTCTTCCCTCTTAAAGTATGTGCAGTTTGCTCACGACCTCCTTGAGAATGTAGGTCATTAATGATTTTTCTTCTTCGTCTGTTAATCTCGAACAAAGATTTCATTTCTTCCGGTGTTAATCTATTTAATTCATTTACTTTCATTACACCATCTAATCCTGCTTCTTTTAAAATCTCTATTTTCCTATCTACCAACTCTTGTTGCGTCTTAAGACTCAAAACACTAGGATTTTGTAATTTTTGTTCTATTTCTAAAACTTCTTTTAGTAGTTTCCTATTTTTCCGGGTATCAGCAGCTGTCATCAGCTCTGATGTAAAAATATTTTGTATATTACTAGCAGAACCCATACCCTGCATGGCCATACTAGTTATTACCACATTGGAATAGAAATCTGCACCCATCCCATCGTCAATAGCTTTATCTTCCCCTAAAATAACTATATCAGAAACATTCGTCCCTATCTGAGTGAAAGATTCTTCACCGACTTCTATACCTAAGTTAATGGTTGTATTTAAGCCATTGTACATCATTTTCTTAAATAAGCTAGATCCAGCAGCTGGAGCAAATTTTTGAAAATTATTTATATAACTTAATGATCCTAATCTCTCAGCATACATTTCTATACCACCGGCTAAAAGAGAATTAAATGATTTTTGATATTGAGATATATCTAATGTTCTATTTAAATCATTAATTTGTTGTTGAATAACCCTCCTCTGGTGATCATCAAGGTTTGGATTTCTAAGTTCTTTTTGTTTAGCAATAATTTGTTCTCCAGCGTTTCTTTGTGCTATTTCTAATTCAGACATTGTGCTACCATATGACATCGTGAAAAAAGTACCTTGTGCTAAGCGAGATGCAGTCCTATTAGCAGTCATTGCGGAAGCTCGTGCTAATATACTCTCTGTTGCAGCCTCTCCAGCACCAGCAAGTCCACCACCAAGTCCCATGGTCATAAACATTACTAAAATAGTAGGGGAATTATTTGCAAACGTTTGCCCTAAATATTCATCAAAACCACCAATACCAAATTCTACACTATTTAACTCCGCTACCCCAATATCTTGAGACATATCCTCTTGCATCATTTTTCCCAGCACTTGATTATAGTCTACAGCTGCACCTTTTGTATTTTCTAAAGCTTGATAAAAACCTGTTTCTTCGAATTGTTCACTTGTGTATGGAGTTAATTTTCCTGCTAAAAAAGCAGTAACATCCCCAACCCCCTTAAGAGTTGACCCTGTTAACATGGCTCCACTACCTAAAAAAGATTGATTCAGTTTTAAATACATCCTTGCAATATCACTGTAATTACGACCAGCTGCATAAGCAGATACATTTATATCATCTAATTGACCAGCTTGTTTAATTACAGCATCTTTACGAGATTCCCAATTATCTATATCTTTTAGTAATTTTGTTTGTTGTATTAAATAACCTTTATCTTTTACTATATTCTCAATATTTTGTAATTCTGCTAATAAGTTGTTGAATTCATTTATATCTTTTTGGGGAGATTCTGAGCTTATACCACCATCTTGTAATTTCTTTAATTTATCTAATGCTATACTGTAAGCTGAATTAAGCGGTTTCATAGCATCGTTAATCTCATTAAATTGAATTTCAATTTCAGCGTTTTTACTTTGCATCCCTTCTATTTCAGTATTCAACATCATATATTCTCCTTCTATGGCTCTTTTTATTAAGTTAAGCTCATAATCAGAGCGATCTTCTGGCCATATTTCCGTAGTACCGAAATCACCATAGAATTCTGGGAACCCCGCCCTTTCCATAAAAGATATAGGCACCTTTACACCACCCACTCTTTCACGTGTTTCTCGCTCTTCAGGTGTTAATTCACCCCAAGGTACCATCTTCCCATCATCATTCTTATATTTACGTATCTCAGTATCCTTTAGTTTTTCTATATCTGCTAGCGATAGTCTACCCCCATGTTCTATATTCTGGATATCAATACGTGCTTTCTCAATCTCTACCCTCTTTTTTGCATATCCTTGTTCTTCAAACAACAGTTCTGAGTGCCTCGGAAACATCCCTTGTAAACCAACTCCCTCGGGATCATACCAAGGTTTATCTCCTGGAAGCCCAAGTGGGAAAAGGATATTAATGGGACTGAACATTTCACCCCATTCCTTCAGCCATCCAGGTTTACCCTTTGTATAAAATAAATTCAATACCCTCTTTTTTTCAGATTCAATTTGTTGCTTAATCACACCATGTTGGAACCCCTCAGCTGCTTTTAAATCTAATACGCCTGTTTCCTGGTATTCCTTAAGAATATTATACTTTTTTTCACCAAGATAATTTTTTAAATCAACGCTTATAGGGTTTTTGTAAGTAATATCTCCCTCTGAAAGACCGACTCCTATATCAAACATTGAACTGGATCTTGAAAGAACTTCCCTACCTTCCTTAAAAGTTTTTCCTCTACCATCGGGCCAAGGAACATCTAGATTGAAAATTGATTTAGCAACAGCTTTTTGCACATTGGCATTATTTTTATTTATATCAATCAAAGCATCTGATAACTCAAGTGCTTTTGCATATGACTCAGGGTCTTCTTTTTTTCGTTTATCAAATTCTTTTTGTTCTTGTTCTCTAATTTTTGTTTGAGCTGCAGAACTTTCTTTATACCTCTTCTTTTCTTCATCAGAAAGACCCATTATTGTTCCACTAATTTCAGTGATTGGAATTGATTTAAATTCTTTAGATTTATTTATTATTTTAGCCTTGTAATCTGGGTTTTTATTCCAGTAATCTACATATTCATCAACATCACCATATTGTGCTGAAACTTGTTTATAAGGATATGTTTTAGTGGTTCCATCAGGGGTAGTTATTTCAACAAACGCATAATTCAAATCCTTAGGTTCATCCTCCTCTTCAATATCTTCTACAACATCAATTTCTTCTAATTCTGCTTTTGTTTCATTAATTTTAACCTCTTGATCTAGTTTATCTTTTGCCCACTCTTGATTCACCCATTTATCATGTTCTGTTTGGTTAGGATCAGTTACTTTATCATATTCAACTTCTTGCACTGGAACAGGATTATCTACTATTGTATAACTATCTTTTTTAGATTTCCTTGCTTTAGATTCAATTTGTTTCTGTTCAGCATCCCATTCTTTTATTAGCCTTTTAATTTCATCAATCTCCAGACCTTGTTCTATCAGGGAATTAAAATATTTTTCTCTTTCGTCCATTTAATATATTATTTAAAATCACCCATAATTATTCTTTTATCATCGTATGAGACGAATTGTCTTTTTAGCATTTTCAGCTTTTTCTTTTGCAAGATCCTTTTGCAGTTCATTATAATCATATGCAATTTCAAGTTCAGTTTTATTTCCTATTTCTTCTACTTCACCCTCTTCTTTTCCTACACTCTTTTTTCTTTTTGGAGCATCTTCTTCAAAAGATAATACATTGTTTATTATTTTATCTAAAAATAAATCATCAGTGTATGTTTCATCATACGCAGCCCAATCAGTTACATCTTGATCAGCTATCATTCTCCAATGTCCATGTTTATCTTCTTCATCAATATAATTATTCATTAAACTTCTACCTAAATTATCATTTAATAAATAATCTTTAACCGCTTCTTTATCTAAATAACCAGCTTTATCAGCAAATCTTTTATCTTTCTTTAAATCCTTCATTAAATTTTTAAGTGGCTTGTATTGTTTTTCTGAAAATTCTGTCACCTCTTGGAAAAAAGTCCCCTTACCTTGTTGGTCAGCCGTCCAATTAGTCATGTCTAAGGTTGTTTCTACATCAAATTTATCTCCTTCCATTTTACCTAGTGATACTCTAAAATGACCATCTGGATCTTCAGTTATAAATAAATTACCTTTTTCATCATCAGTAGCTGCATCAAACATTTTGATCAACCCAGAATTTTTTTGATTAGGTAATAAAGCACCAACTTGATTAGGGGCTAAATCTTTAGCCGCCATATACTCTGCTCTAGCTAAATCCCAATTAGTCATATCCTGTGCTAATGCATTCATCCTTAATATAGATTCATTTCTAGCTGCATTTATTTGATCCACTCCACCTCCACTTTCTTGTATCTTTGTAATATCTGCATTTAATTTATCCCCTATATTAACTAAAATAGCTGTTATCTGTTCTTTGAACATAGGGGCGTCTGATGATTTTTTATACTCACCAGTCTCTGGGTCTTTAGTACCTAGTCCACCTGTAAATTTATCAGCAGCTGCTTGTGTTGTAAGATATGCTTTACTATATTCAGCTTTAGCTGCTGCACCACTTTTGTTTATAATTGCATTTGCTTCTGCCTTTTCTTTAGCATATGCTGCAATTGTTTTATTTAAAGTATCAAAAGTACCACTGAAAAGGTTACCTAAACCTTGGGAGATTGCTAAACTTCTCTGTGCGTAATCAATTTGTTTTGGATTTTCGTAACTCATTGTTTATATGTTTTAATTAAGGGTTAGGGTTAAAAGGATTAATTGGAGCATTTTGTGGCGTTCCACTTGTCCATGGATTATTAAACACACTACCACTATAATCTATGTCTTCAACTTCAACTTCCGGGTTTTTAGGTGCCCCACCACCATCTACTTTTTTCCGGTAGCAACAGCTGTACCAGCGGTAGTAGCACCCTCTACGAATCCAGCCATCCCCTGCATCATAGCTTGATCTCCAGCCATTTGAAATGCCATTGCTTGCTGTTGAGCATTTGCCTGTAGATTTGACATTCTATTTAATTGTGATACATCTCGTGTCTCTTGTCTCCCCCATGCATCTGCTTCTGCCCCTAAAGCCGCTTGTTCTAAAGCCATTTTCTGATCGATCATTTTAGCTTCACCCTGCATCCTTAATTGTTGGTTTGCGCCTTCTTGTTTTTCTATAGAAGCACCTATTTGAGCTTTACTTTTAGCAGCCATTCTAGCCAAAGCAGTTGCTCCTCCAGCACCAGTACCACTCTTATTAATACTATCTAATGTATTAGCTAATGCTTCATCTGTTTGTTCCATTTTCAACTCACTACCTTTTGTTGCTACTGCAATATTAGCATATGGATTAAATACCTGAGATTTCATACCCCTTATTTGTGCACCTTGATTAAGAACTTTTTGTCTACTATTTTCTAAAGCTTTCAATCTTTTTTCTTCTTTTCTAGCTAGTGCTTCTTGTTTTAACGCTTGCTTATTAGCTTTACCTTTAGCTGCCATCCCCCCAAATAAAGAAACCAATGCCCCAACACCAGCTACCACAGCTGCGGCTATAGCTGATCCGTGCTTTGCGTGATCATTTCCTTCAGGTAGTAAACTATCTAACCAATGACACAATCCTAATAACACAATTGTGAATATGATTGATTTTCTATCACTATATAAATTTAAAATTCTTTTTTTCATTTCTGTGTTTTAAGGTATTCTTTATATTTTTCCATATTTATGGAGCAAAATTCTTCTTCAATTTTTTTAATATCTTTAGTATTACTAGGATTTTTATGTACATTTACAAATATAGAATCTTCATTTGCCTGAATCAATCTTTGTGTACCTGGAGGCGCTATAATATAACATGGAGCCATATAATCTTCAATCCCTTCCTTTTTAGCAATAGTAACATGTCCTTTCATTAGAAACCATACATGTAAATGTTTATGTATCGCCCCTATTACTATACATTCCTTATCCATATCCATTCTACGAATATAAATACCATCTACAAATTCATGAGTTACCTTTACAAATGGTGTTTCATATACTAAATTTTCTCCATCCCCAAATATATTTTCTCCATCAGCATGGTTAAGTATTAGTTCGGTAAACAATTCTATTTTCTCCTGTCTACTAGCTATTAATTCGTTATTTTCCATTTAATTTAATTTAATATGACGACATTACATAATTAGATGATACTGAATATAATTCTTTCATACCACCTGGATCTGTCGTTGCGTCAGTTGATAATTTTGTTGTTGCTAAAAATCCTTTAATACCACTCACTTGAGTACCAAATATAACTTCCCCTGGACGAGCTGTACTAGAACTAACTAAATTAGCTACATATCTGTTTTCTTTCCTATTAAATCCAACACGTTGAGGTACTCCATTTACCGTATATACGCCCTCATCATAACTCCTTACAATACTGGTTGTATCTTGGTATTCATTTGAGCTACTATAACTAGTTGCATCACCTACATTGTGATCAATACCTTCAAAGTCTGATCTAAAGTAATCTACCTCCCAACCATTTCCACCTTCATAAGCTATAGTATTGAAATTTTTAGTGATTGATGGGTTTGGATTAAAGATAAACGTAATACTAGCTTCATCAGGGGTAACTGATCCATAAAATTTACATCTAGTATCATACACGGGAGGATTATCATAATAATGTTCATATATGCTAGAATCAACAAAGGAATAAAACTTATTTTTTAAACTATCAAAGAATAAAGGTTTATAACTATAAAAACTAACCCAACCATTCATAGCTTCATCAAAACTAGCTGTAGAGAAAGTATCTGAAGAAGTTGATATAATACGTGGTTCAGTTTGTAGAGATAAAGTATAATTTTGGTTATGTACATCATACCCACCTATAGCTTTACCTTTAATATAGGTAACAAATATAGCATTAGTTTCAGTTCCAGCAAACGTATAACTATTATCAATAGTCACAGTTACAGTAGCACCAGCGTCCACAGCGTTAGTTACAATACTCCCAGTGGCAACATTATCAATTTCTACTTCAGAACCTATTTCTATATCATTTATATCACTTGTTACACTAAAAGTGGCTAAAGCTCCAGATGGGGCTCCAGAGAGAGGTTTAGTTAACGTTGTCCTCGTCCATGTGCTTGGTATGCTTGCTAAATAATCCCTAAAATAATCTCGCATTCCATATGCAGATATTTCTGTTATACCGTCTCTTGATAGTCTAAGGACAGCTGAACGGTTTTTATCTGCAAAATATTTTCTATAACCAAATACCGCAAAACTTTCTGGATTTTCACTTATACCATATTCACCTAGGTAAGGTACTAGTTGTCCTAATGTACTTGCATTACCTAAAGCTTCATTTGCACCTTGCTCACCTGAATAAATAGTACTTTTATTTACTAGTAATTTACTTACTTTATTCTCTTGTAAAACCAATAAATTGGTATCTTCAGCATATAGTTTTTGTATGGATCCATTCAGCGGATCCGCGTCTTTAATTATATTTTCCCCAACTGAAAATACGTTTGTTTGATTAAACCCTGTCCTGTTATTAAATACACCTGAGAATATTAAACTATTAGATCTATCAATCTTATCTCTATTATCATTTACAGCATATGCCCTCACCCCTAAACTTACAGAAGAATTATTAAAACCTCCTTTTATCCTAGCTTCTTCTACATACCAATTTTGATCCCCTGATTTAAAAACCCCTACAGAATATGGAAATGTAGGATAAGAATGGGTGATACCATCAGTAGCAATATAACTAGGGTTCCAAGGAAGTCCAGGCCAAAGCGGTGTGGTGTCCCCAAGCATAACTGCTTTCTTTAACCAGAAAGAATTAAAATATTTTATTTCTAATTTATAAGCCATAATTAAGTTATTGTTGCTAAAAGTTTATCCTTATAGTGTTGGGGTAAGCACAATTGTAGGTAACACACAATCATCATATAATCCACCACCATCTGTCACCCTAATTGTAACAGCCCATGAACTCGCAACGGAAGGAATATATCGTAATGCTCCTTCACCATCAGTTCCAGTTGTGGTTACATAAAAAGGAGGTGGGGTAGTTGGTGGTCCAACAAGTAGTGTTTGACTAACTATAGAAAAAGTAAGTTGTTCTTTTTGTTTACCACCCCCAATATTAGAACCATTTATAGCAATAGAAGTATATACAAGACTATCAGTTTCAGCCGGAAGTACTCCCCAGCTTGGAACTAAAGGACAATTAACAATTGTGGGAGCTATATTATCTAATCTACAGATGTTGTCAGTTAATATCAATGATCTTGTTATAAATGTACCATCAAGTGGATATGTTTCACTAGGAACGGTTGTGTCTATATAAAAAGTATATCTTTCTTTTATTGCCCCATCAGTTCCATACATAAACCATGCATTAGTTCTTATTCTAAAACTACCTGCAGGATCATTTACTAATGTAAACTCTGAAGCTCTCTGTGCCCCATTACCGTCTCTAACTCCGGTTAAAACAGAACTATTAGGACCACTAATTACCACATCAGCAGCATTAACTGGCCATATAGCTGCTGTTGTATAATCACCTGAATTAAAACTTTCATCTTGAGCGTAAGTTACATCTCCAGCGCTCTTACCAGCGGTAGGAGCATCTACAAAACCGTAAGGTGTCCAAGTGTCACTAGTTTGTATCTGCGTATTTAAATCAGATACTAATCCACTAGTCGATGTCTCCCAATATATATCTAATTTAGATTCTATAGGTTCAACTTCATAAACAGTAAGTAATGGAGACATGTTACCAGGCCATGTATCTTTAGTGATATCCACGCCTACCTGTCCTAAAGCATCTCCAGCTAATACTAAAAATTTAACATCCGCACCGAGTAGTGAATCATTAACTCCCATTATCCCTCTTCCGTCTTTATTGGCAACTACACACCCTTTATCTATTAGTTGTCCAAAATCACCTGGAGTGCTTGAAAATGTTCCTGTAGGCCCAGCACCAGTATTGTTAGAATCAACCCCTTCTATATCTAATAGTAAACCTGTTATTGATTCATTAGCTGCTAAGACTGCATTAGTATTTACATTTTTACTACCAGCCACATAATTAGTTCCTCTAGCTGCAGCCGTAACCCCACTTGGATTTACAGCGAATATATATTTACCAGCACTAGGACTAGGACCTGTTGCCCCTTGGGTATCATCACTAACCATAAGTTTAGCTATATATGGATTATTTTTATATCCATAAAATACTGGAGCCGTGTCATAAGGAGAAGACGCCGATGGATCCCACAAACCTAATTCAACTCCAGTACCTATAGTAGTAACAAGATCTGTATTTGTACCAGGATATGCTTGTAAGTTAGTAGGTGGTGGAGCATTAGTATTACTAACCCTAAGAGACAATTTAACACTAGCATTAGTTATTTGACTACCAGAATCTAGATCCCTTAATCTATCACGTTCTTTCAACACTCTCTCTCCTTCTTCTGTGTAAGGATCAGCTGCAAATGAATTACCTGCGTCATCCACGAATTGATAATAACTAGGATCATCTTGAGGACTGGGTCTACCACTTCTAAATACAGTTTGATTAGGACCTAGTAATGACATATCCCTGGGTATTTTATTTATATTATCTGAATGCAAGACAATATGACATACTGGTTCATCGCTAGAAGCTGCTAATGGATCTTTTGATTCACCGCTTATATATCCATTTAATATACCTGGAAAATATACATTATAATATTCTTGTTGTTGTTGTTTTACTACAATTTTAAAAGAATACCACCCTAAAGGATTTGTAGTAGTATCATATAAACCTGGTTCCCCAGTGATGGAAGATTTATTTGATGAAATAATATCATAAAAAGTCATTTGTAAAGAATCGCCAGGCCAAGTATCAGTTGCTGTAAATAAAGGTGAAGTATAGTTTGGTGAAGGAACGGGGGGATAACTAGAAAAGAATTCACCTTTAAATGGATTAAATAAAGTAGATCCTTTAGCTGTTGATGAATCTAAACTATCATCTAGTTCTGATAATATGATAGTAGATTGCCTACCATATCTATCACTTAACACAACCCCTACTTGGTAAGTTCTATTTTGCTTTAAAGTATGATTTTGATATTCTTTTCGTGTAGCAACAGCACCCCCATCAGGTGTAAGAGATGATTCAGGTAATTTATCTTCTACTTCAAGTGAGTAATTTAAGGTTAATGGTGGAGTATGTTTGTCTATATAATTACCGTAAATAATACGATCTCCACTAGTTTCTTGTGCCAGTGCTCTAACTGGTACTTGATCATATACCCTAAGTGTTTCACTTGTGGGTAAGGTTTTCCAAGGTTTTTTTGACTGATACTCGTGTTCAAGTATACTTGTTGTTTCGTTAGAAAAAGTTGCTGCTTTTATTGTATCTACTATTTTTATAGTTGTTTGGTCTGCTTGTTTATAAAGTATATCTATTTCAGATACTTTTAAATCATCTTCCACGTCATCCCATCCACCGCTTATAGGGGAATTTAAAATCAATATTATATTATTAACTTTATTTCGCACAAACTCAACTTCAGTACTTTTAAAGGTTTTATCTTCATCATCACCTATAAAATACCCATCTTGTTCTGGTACAAAACACTCTTGAGTGAATGGGGCAATGAGGGAATATTCTCCATCATCAAATTTAAATCTATAACTAAATCTAACAAATTTCTCTTTTAAAAACTCTTTATCACCAGACCATGTAATATCACCAGTAAACCAAGGTTGTCTTAATGGGTTATTAGTAGCACCATCAGGTAGAAAATCGCTAACAACATCTTGCATTGTACTTATAATCTCAACAGTTAATGTTATTGTTGCATTACCGTATTTTGGCCCAAGAGTAAGCACATCTCCATTAGTATATCCAGAACCAGTATTGTTTATAACTAAACTCGTTACTGCTCCACCAGGTGCACTAACACTAATAATATCAACCGTTAAACCACTTCCAGTTCCACCTGATGTATATAGGTTAAGAAAAAGAGGATTAGAAACACCTGTATAATATCCAGTAGTTCCACCAGAAGTAAGAGTAAATCCTACAACTTCATACTTATATAAATCAATAGGTTGGTAAGGGTAATATTTAGCAACTGATATATTATCTTCATTAGTATAATAACTAGTATTTGCTAATGCAGTATTAATATTTATTTTTCTAGGTTGATTTCTATTATCAGTCCAAAAAAGTAAATCTTCTACTAAATTAACTCCATATATGGGGTGTGTTTTAGAAAAATTTAAAAATCGTCCAGAAACAACGACAGTAGGTGTAGGTGGGGAGGTTGTTAGATCGAGTACACCGATAGAATTAATTGAGTTGGCTGAAGCGAAATTAGAAAGTTTATCATCAGAAGTGTCTATATTGTTTGTCATAAACACTATTATACGATCATTTACAATATCTGTATATTCACCTATAATATCTACGTTATTTAATGGTGGTACTGCGGTAGTATATCCAAAATCAGTTAGGGATGTATTACCTAATACATTCTCTAAAGCCCCTATATCATCACCTTCAGATTTGCTAATACTAATATTTTGTGCATCCCTATATTCTCCAGGTGGAACTAATCTAGCGTCTAAGTCTTTATTCATCTTAGACTTGATGAAGTTATTCTTAATTTCAGCCATTTAATTCTAGTGTTTTATACGTTTAGATTTACCTCGCATTACTTGTACTATCTCACTTAATTTTATATTAGATAACCTTATTTTAGCGTTTCGTAGTGCAGCACTCCTATCTTTCTTATATCTTCTTACTACATATTCTTGTACACCAGCTCTACCAGCTAGAATAGCATGAGCGATATGGAGATAAATAGCTTCTTCAGCTAATTTAGGGATTTTAGTATCAGCGTCAATAGCTAGACCATCAGATATATATTCTAATATCATTAATCTATTTGCTAAATTGCTACTAAATGAAAATTTACCTTCTCTCTCATCTATAGTAAACCACCCATTGTTTTGAGATATCTCTGTTAATAATCCATATCTCTGTCCATAAGCCATTTTCTCCCACGTCCAATTATATACGTTAAGAAATTGAGTATCCCCTGTAAGAGCGGTTTGATTAAGAGCATCCCACCTAGCGTTTGTAAGTGATGTGCCTTCTAAATTCTCTCCTAGATCATCTTGTGTAGGTATTCCATCTGCATCTTGGACAGGAACCGTATATGGATTACTTGTTAATGTGGTGGGGTAAATAATACGTTTAACCCCAGCATCATCTATCCAAGATAATTTTACATAATTAACATAGTCTTGTGGTATTATCAAAGATAAACTTGGTGGAATTGTTAATTCTTGAGATTTAATACTTTTTAATGTGTCATAACTAAACTCTTGTAAACCACGCTTAGCATGGAACATTACATCTGTTCTTTTTACATTAGGTATCAACTTACCCTCACCTACATAAGCAACTAAAAAGTTATTTATAACATCATTTAAATTTATGTAAGCGTAACTACCGTAGTTATTCCAAAGAGCGGGATTTAATAGTTTTATTACAACATCTAACCCTAAAGCTGGTGCTACTGCAAATTGAACATTGTTAGTCGCAGATAAAGTATAATCAACACCTTCTGTTTGTAGTATATTGTTTACTAAAACCGAGTAATTTGTATTTGATACACTAACAACAGTAGCTATTAAAGTAGTATCACCTGTCCATAGGAAATCAACAATTACACCATTCCCTACAAATGCTTGTTCTCCTGCGTAATATTGTTCATTAGTTTCTGTTAGTAATGCCATATCTTATTAACTTTTTTCTAGTGCTTCGTTTTGCTGAACCATCTGTGCAGCTGTTTGTATAATACTTGTGTCTCTAATAACAACACCACTGTATATTAATATATTTAATATGATATTTACTTGTTCTGAAGGGTGTAATTCAAAATCAGTTGAATATGCCACTGTATTTGTAAATAGATCAGCTGGTTGTAATGTTAATACTAAATCTGTTGTACCACCTATAACTGCTTGACTTACCGTTATTGTATCCCCCACTTCAAACCCATTACCTATAACAGCACCATCGACTACAATAGCTGTTACTGTGTTACCAGCCACTGTTACTGTTATACGCGCTCCACTACCATATCCATCTGTGGTATAACCAGCAGTTGAAGCAATATCACCTGTGTAACCACCATTGACTCCATCACTTGTATTAATGGTTATAGAACCAACCATATCTCTTGCTGCTACTAAAGCAAACGCCTTAGTACTATCATATGCGTAATATCCTAGTGTAGGATCTTCTATATAACCCCATCTAGGATCTGTAGGTGCTTTTATATAATAAGCAGTTACACCCGATGTTATTGTAGTAGGGTATACGTAGGCTTGGCTTGGTGCCGCCCAAGGATATCCAACACCTTCTAATACATATAGAGGATATTCTGTGGTGGGTTGTGTTAATGGAGATTTATTGATCAAAAAATATTCATTCCTATTTACGGTTTCAATTTCTTTATCATTAAAAATAAGTGTACCTACCTTATGAAGATCATCTGGAAATGAAAAGGGGTTAGAACCAGTACACAATCTGAATTTTTTAAATATATCTATTCTTTCTTCTAAATTTTTTACACGATTAGCATATTCACTATCGTTTTGTGGAACGCGTAGTTGTTGATTTAATTCTTCAAAATATTGTTCAAATATTTCTCTTTGTACTTGAACACTTAATCTATTAAATTCATCTGGAGTTATATAACCTCTTTGTTCTTTATTTAGTATATATAACACCGTTTTATAAACAGTATCTACGTTAACCATATCAATATTTTTATAGTAAAAAAGGCGGCGATAAAGCCGCCTTATTATAATCACATGTTAAATGATCTTTTTAAGATAAACGTTTCTCTATTGACCTATAAACCTCTAACCCTTCATCTGTTTTAAACCACGCAGCTAATGCTGAATAAGCGTTTTCATCAAAAGGAATAGTCATAAGTTTCCTACCATTAGTCCCCCATTTAAAAGTTCTTTGATCTTCTGCTAATTTTATAATACCAAGTTCAGTGGCTCTAATACCAAAATTCCTTAATACTACATTTTCATCATTAGCTAAATCAATAAACAATCTAGGGTTATTTTTAGCGAATAGTAACACATCTCTTTTAATCTCCTTAGAACTCATCTTAGTTACTCTAGACCCAATCTCCACTCTTAAAATAGCTTCGGCTTGATCTATATCAATTGAATGAGCTGCGTTCATGGCATCTATTTCTAGTTCTAAATCTTCTAATTCATATTCTGCTACCGCTTGATGATCTAACTCTTTAAACAGAACATTATTAAAAGGATGAACAGCTAAAAACTCCTGCAAGTTTCTTTGTGAAGCTTTAACAACTAAAGTACCATCTTCAAACACTATGTGTTTTAAAGTTGCAGGTCCTTCTTGCTCATCCACAAAAATACTCTTTTGATTAGTAGCATACCTTAACTCTCTTTCATAACCTTTTTCTGGATCAAACCAAACTAAAGGATATCTTCTAGTATGTCTTGCTGGTATAGTAAATGTTAATGGAGATTTTCCATTACTCAAATAGTAAACTCTATCTTTATACTCCCATGTGTCTTTTACAACAGGAGCTTTTTTAGTTTCTACTTTCGTAGATTTCTTTTTTTCTTTTATTTCTTCCATGATATAATATAATATAAATGTTAAAAAAGACCCCACCTAAGTGGGATCTTATTGTTAGTTTACTCTTAAATTCCAACCTCAAGTTTTGTTTGAGCCGTTGCTAAAGTAGGAGCACCCCCATTTGGTCCATAAGGAATCAAATAAGGACAAGTTGCTGGATTTTCAACAGCCGCTTGCATCGCGTTCACCGCATACGCATCAAGAGAAGCTTGAGTTTCACCTGCAGCAATTGTTACATCAAATGCAAACAGATCATTTAAAGTTGTAGCACCATCATGTGACGTGTTCATAGGTCCATAATAAAACCTAAGATTAGTTGGAGCAGTTGATACCGCTTCTACTAAGTTCTCCATTGGTAAAAGGAAGAACGTTTCGCTAGCTGTTGCAGTTGGTACTGCAGTAACTATTTTTATATAATTTGCCATATTTTCTATCTTTTAAATGTTAATAATTATACAGTTTGAAACAACACGAAGTTATTAGCAGCCTGTGTTACTAAACATCTTTCAGTTAGAAAGTGAACAGTCATCGCATCAACTCCGTCGGTATAAGCTCCGCCAACCGAACCAGTAATCCAGTTTTTGTATCTTCTATCTTCAGTTTCAGATGCTCTGTATCTTACATGCAAAAATGGACGTCTTATGTTTTGACCAAGCATTTGATCATAAACAGTAGATGTTCCAGCGGGAATTAACACCCCATCAACTTGGGCTGATAAACCTCTAGTAGACGCATCATTTAGATATTTCCAATCGGTTTTGTAGAAGTCATAAGAACCTCTTCTAAACCCAGAAAATCCAAAATTCAACGCCATTTCAGCTTCGTTATCAAATAAACCATAAGAAGCAGAAGCAGCAGAAGCATAACCTCCACCAGCCATAGCTCCTATCATGTCATCAAAATCCAAAGCAGTTTGTCTACTTAAGAAAAGCATGTTTTCTTCAATAGCCCCTTGCTTGTCTAGTTGGTTTAAAACAGCGTCAAAGTCAGCCATTGCACCTGCACCAGGTCCTGCAGCTCCAGCGAAACCGTTATAAACGTTTCCTCTAGCATTAATAGCCGCGAATAAACCTTCTGAACCTTTTAGATCAGCTGTCCAGTTTGTAGGACTAACAGCACCAGCAGTTCCTGGTGCTCTTGCAGCATTTATTTGTTCAGCTTCTACCATAGCCATCTCCATGTAATCTTCAAATCTCAATCTTGTTTCAGATTCAGCTTTTAGATACCATAGATAACCAGATGTACCATCTTCAGTTGCAACTTCAACCCAACCGATTTGTGAAGCATCAGATCCACTTACTCGATAAGTATCCCTTAATATTATAGGTTGATTGTTAAATTGCGTAAATCCAGGTTCGATAGAAAAGTTATTGATAAGGTTATCATTAGCCCCTTTCTCCCATTCTGAACCATATACAAACACGCTACAAGTTGCAGCAACTAATCCAGCTACAATTGCAGCTTGATTGTAAGGTATGACTGTAGCAACAGCTGGAGATGCTAGAGTAATCGAGTCAACGTACATTTTCTGAGTTATCAATCCAGTTGGATTATCAGAGACTAAAACAGTTTGACCAGGTTTTATAGCAGCAGTTGTAGCTGGTGCAGTCAAAGTTATCGTCAAAGTTTCAGGTCCATTTGCGCACGCTACATTGTCATATGCTACGTGTAATCTATTTTGTTCAGACCATATTACTTGATCTGAGGTCATAGGCATCTCTGCCCCGACCATTCGTAAAAAACCATTTAAGGTTCTATTACCATATCTCTCCACCTCTTGCTCATAGAGTTCAGGTAGGTATTGTTGTGCAAAGTCAAGACCAGCTCCTGTAGCAAAATCCATGTAATTGCTATTAAGAACGGTTTGAGTTTGACTTGGTATGAGTGATGGGGGAAATTGAACCCCCGGTACAAATGCCATAATTTATAGTTTTAGTTATTTGTTTTTTTCTTTATTTTTAACTTAGAACTGTCAACACCGCTGATTGCTTTTACTCTTAAACCATTTAAATAAACATCACCAGAAGGAGTACTTCTTGGTTCAGTACTTATATTTTTAGATTTAGCAGTAATATTTTTAATAGCATCAGATTTACCTTGCTCATAAAAATGATTAGCAATAGTATCAGCGTTTCGTGCTGCATATACAGCTTTATGATAACCTTTATAATCTGTGATATTACCTTTTTTGTCTAAGAACTTCTTGACAAATTCGGATAGATCGGACTGGTTATCTACAATATCATTTGCGTTGCTAACATTATATCTAAATTTCTTTTCTCCAATATCGAAATCAAAACCTTTAAAATCTTTGGAAAAAATGGTTTTAGTTTTTGTTTTAAACGCATCATGACGTTGTCTAACTGTTTCTTGTTCTTCGTTATATCTATTGAAAAAGTCCATTGCTTTTTGTTGCTCTTGAGTAATGCCGGGTCTCAACTTGATTTCGTCATAATATTTCTCTTTCGTGTCTTCCAAAAAGTTTTTGGCTTTTGCAATTTCTTCTTTTAAAGCGAGTTGTTTTAATTTTATTGTTCGCTCTTCATCAATATCTTCATCCCATGTAAATTTATCATCCATTAGAAAATCTATTTCTTCAGAGTTTAAATGGGGTTTTGTTTGTTTGTAGTATTCTTCTAATAAAACATCATTATCTATATTAGAATAATCTGCATTTAATCTTACATAATCTTCTACTGTTCCACCAGTATCCCTCATGAATTCAACTAATTTTTCTACATTTTCAGGTAATTCTAATTGAGGGTTTTCTTGTAATTCTTCTTTTATCTCTTCAACAACCTCTTGAACTTCTTCAGTTGTTTCATTAGTTATTTCTTCAATTACATTTACTTCTTCTTCATTGTTTTCTGTGGTAGAGGTTGGTTCTTCGGTGTGTGTTTCCACCACTTCTTGCAATCCCACTTTATCTCCTTGCTCTGTCTTCGTGCTTTCCGCATTAGACTGTAACACTTCTTCATTTGTGCTTTGCTCTTGAACGGCATCTTCTGTTTTCTCCTCTACATTTTTAGATAAATCTATTTTAATAGGTTTATCTTTCTTATTTAATTTCTTCATTTTGGGTTTCTTTTTTATCTTAAAAGTCCCCTCTTCTTTTACTGCTTCTGTTTTTTCTTTTGCTTTTGTAGCCATAATATGATATTATATAATTAATAAAAATTTATCTTGGTTCAAATTGTTCTAAACCAAAACCACCTAAATTGTCATTTCCAGCTGATTCAAAGTTTTTTGGTAATAAATCATTTTTTCTTTGATCTATAAGTTCACTTTGTTGTGTAGCTTGTAGTTTTGTTCTTTTATCTTTTCTATCCTCTATAAATTGTTCTTTAGCTTGTTCTTGTCCTACTTTGGCTTTAGCTAATTGCATGTTATATTCAAATTCCCTATCCATCAATTGCATTTTAATTTGAGCCTCTTGTTGCATTCTATCTATCTCAAATTGGGATTTACCTTGTTCTATTTGTAATTGTGTTTCCGCTAAAGCTTGTTGTTTTTGAACTTCATACATTGCTGCTTGTTCTGCTTGTTGTGAGTTAGCTTGAGCTTGTGCTTGAATATTAGCTTGAGCAGCTTGTTGTTGTTGTTGCTGTCTTTGCTTTCGTTTCTTCTTTAAGAATTCATTAGCTAATTTTAAATTACTAATATTCCTTATATCTATAGCATCCTCTAAGTTAATAGAATCAGTTTGAAGTGACATTTGAATATTTTGTTCCAACATAGCCTTTTCTTCTTCATCTGGTTCTAATTCAATGAATATTCCAAAATCATGTAAATTAGCTGAAACAATTTCATCTAATGTAGCAACGTTATAATTAGAAATACTATCCTCTAATGCCGCACGTGTAAGTGGAAACATTAAAGCATCAGCAGCACGTAGAGCTATATTTTCACATGTTTTCAATGTTAAATATAAACTTGATTGTAAAATATGTCTAGTTGCCGTGTTTGAATTAGCTGCAGCAAGTTTTTGTAATCCTACTAAAGCATTTTTATCTGGAGCACTAGCATCTCGTGCTTCATTTAAACCACTTACATCCCTTATCATTTGAAGATAATACTGGTAAGTTTGTATTAATGACTGAATTTTATTACCACCACTAGATGTTTGAAGTTCTTGTATTGGTACTTTACCATGATTTAATTCACCATCTTGAGTTAGAGATCTCCCGACAATACTACCCGTTTGGAAATACATGTTAAGTGCTTCAGCTGGGTTATAGTTAGTTCCATTCCCCAGATCCACTTCAGCCAACCCATCCATATCTAAATATATACCATCTGGTACTATCCTAGATAATACTTGTTGGAGTTTTAAATGAGCTAATTGAATCATATCAGCAAAACCGGTTATCCTACCAACTAAAGATTCAATTCTACCCCTGTACATTCTAGGAGCTACTATATTGTAATTCATGTTTACTTTTATAGTATTAGCATTGGGTCTTGTCATGTTTTCAGCCATCTCCCATTTTAGCATCTTTGGATGCCCTAATATTTTAGCTCCAGTATATAGTACCTCTATTGATCTAGCTGCTCTATTAAAGTTATCACTGGGTGGTGGATCAAATATATCTGTTTTTTCTAATACTTTTTCTAAACCTTGATCAGTGTATTTTATTTTAAAAACCTGATTAGCGAATGTTTTCCACTCAAAATATAAAACTTGAACTGTTTGATTATCTACTCTCCCATTCCAATTTCTAGTATAACTAGTGTTACCTTGATATTTTTGAATTTCTTTTACTTCTTCTGCGGTTAAATAAGGGAATTGCTTTTTAAGTTCAACTAAACTTACACTCTTTACTTCACCAACATAATATAAATCCTCAAAATTAGGGTCTTCAGTGTATGAATATACTAGATTAACTGGATCAACGTAATCAACTGTTATACCCTCTGATTTATTAAAAGTAGTTTTTACAGCTGCAATACCCAATACAGTTAAATCATAATTTAATCTTTTCCTTATTAAATGATATTTATTTTTATCTAGAATTTGATCTATCAATTCCTCTTCCGCTAGTTCTATGGATTGCTTATAATCTAATTGCATATGAGCGGATAGTTCATCCATTGTTTTAGGAGTATCTTTCCCTGGATCACCTTCAGAAAGATCTATTCCAAACATTTGTTTTACAGCGTCATTATACTCTTTTAGTTGTATATCCCTAATAATTCGTTCTGCGTACCTTGTTCTTTTTTGCTGTGATTCTGGATCTTGAGCAAATGCTTTTACTTCATAACTTCTCTGTGAAATTCCATTAACAACTATATCGACAAACTTAGGTATTATAGGTACTGGCTTCCAATCTAAATTTAAATAAGATAAGTCACCATTTATAGATAGTTCATCTTTATATTTTTGTACTGGTTGCTCGCCTCTTGCATATAATCTAAGATTATGAAAATTAGAATAATTATTCATAAATCTATATCCTCCCCCTCTGTAATTCAGAAACCACTCTCCTTCGATTGCTCTCCCAACAGATAATCCATATTCCAAAGTAGCCTTCTCAGCATCAGGTACTACCTGATCGGGAAACGTACTATTAGTGCTAGTATAAATCATTTATTCTATTATTTTTGAAGTATATCCTTTATTATCATACCGTTTAATATCTAATCTAATAGGTTTAATATTTTTATGCGGTGATGGTCTATAGCGATTTTTATTACAAGCCATTATAGCTAACCCAGAACTTATTGATGCATCATGTTTTGTTCTTTTGTTTATATCAAATTGCGCCCAATCTTCTAATGTTTTCTGAAAATACATATCACCATATTCATTTCCTTTTAAACCAACATAATTTTCTATATAAGATTCTATTGCAGCAGCGTGAGCTTGTTTAATATCCTCACTTGAATTTGGTATACCACCAATTTCTCTTTCTGTAACCGATAACTTATTCCAAACTTTATCCGGACGATTCATAGAGAACCCTCTATAACCCCTTCTTTTAAAATGATAAAGTAATCTAGGTTTGTTATTCTCACATAGTATAGGCATTCCATAAAATACACATGCCATTAAAACATCTTCAAAGAATATTTCAGCTGTTTGCGGTCGTGCTATATATTCTAAAAAGAAGTGCTGTGGTGGTGCATCTTCCATACTAAACTTAGTAAGACCATGCAGCGATCCATTAGACCCTTTACCATCTACAGTACCTGATATATCGTAACTATCACAACCAAATGCTCCAATGTGTTCATTCCTAGGATATTTTACTCCATTCTTTAATATCACTTGATTTTGTAGGTTTTTAGGTGGAACCCATGATATTTTAAATCTACCACTTCTATTTGGTACAAAAATAACACTTGAATCTCTTATCCCCTCAACCCATTGAAAACTACCAATTGTTATATTAGCAGCATTATTAACACCGTCATTATAATCTATTTGTTCATATATCTTTACTAGATTAAATAAACTTTCTTTAGCTTCATCTCTAAAAGCATGTGCCTCAGATCTTGGAAATTGTCTATATAATTCATTTAAACTATCTTGATCACTTTTTAATCCCTCAACTTCATTCTCCCAATGATTTACAACTCCGATCTCGATGGAATGTCCATCAATTCCAGCCACGGGTATTTCTGGTGTAGTGAATACAGGTAACCCATAATTATCAATGTATCCTTCGTAAGACCATTCCATAGGGATGAACAAAGAATATAATCCCGAGCTTGTCTGGCCATTGCGGTTTCTATTTGTGACATCTGAGTTATAATATAATTTTTTAAAATTAGTACCACCTTTATCTAAAGAGTTTGAAGTACTCCCCATCATACACTTACCAATTATTCTACTACCCAACCTTAATGTAGTTTTAGTTACCCTCCAGTTGTTTAATATGTTATCAGGTCTCTCCCATTTACCAGATTCATCATGAGCTAGTAACTGTAATTTCTCACCGTCATAAGAGTTATCCCCAGTGTTCTTCCAATCTATAGTAGTATCTAACCCTACTATTTCCCTCAACTTTTCATTTGCCTCTAGTTTACGTCTAGTAAATTTAGATGCCGGAACCCTGTAAGCTAACTCTGACTTAGGTCGATCCATACCATCTTGGATCGGTTTAAAGAAGAATGGGTAGTTAACACTTATTGGTACAACTTTATCGGTGAACATCTTTTTAGCATCCCAACCAGTTTTAGATAATACCCCATATCTTCCATCACTCGTTATTGTAGCTTGGTTGACAAGCTCTGATGATGCCATAAATGAAAATCCAGATCGTCTATTTTTTAAATAACAAATACCATAACATCTTTTATCAGCCTTGCAAGCTTCCCAAAATATATAGAAAAGACGGTTCGATTCCCTGTAGTCCGGTTTACCAATATCAATTTTAGTCCATTGAAGATACATGTAATGAGAACCTGTAATATATGTCGGAACACCTTTATTATAGAACCAATATCCTTCTTCACGACGTCTAAATTCTTCATCAATATAATCATAATATTTTTCTTTAAACTCCTCAGGGTATTTATCCCAATCAAATACATTTTTTATTTTTGAGAGTTCTTTTGAATATTCGTTAGCTTCCCAATATTGCTCCTCTTTCTTTTTGCTTCGTTTATGCGGTTCAGATTCTGCTGGTAAAGCAATTCTGAGATTTTGTATTTCGTAGATTTCCCCAATAGTACCGTCTTTACTTATTACAATAAAATCGTAGTCTTTATTATATCCATACTCCCATTTCTTAAACCTATTATTCTTTTTAAGGATTTTAGTGTTTACAACATCTGGAATTATCTTATATAAAGTCTGTTCGTAACTCATGATCTACTCCTTCCCTCTGCAAATCCTCTAAATGATATATCTTCTTTCTTTTCTTTAGGTTTATCTTCTAATATTCTATCCTCTTCATCAATTCTGTTAAGTATTTCAAAAGCATCAAATATAGCTAATTTCTTTGTAGCTGCAGCATTCTTAAGTCTATCAGCAGAGAGATCGTCATCGGAATCAACTATAGGTTCCTTAGCAACCTTAATTAATTCTTCAACTGCCTTATGCCCAGCTTGGATTATATTCTTCTTCGTCTCCTTTATACTCATGCTTTATTACTATATTATTTGATTTCATACAATATAAACGTTCTTCTTCTATAATAAATTCAAATTCGCAGTTTGGTCTAAATGTTATTAATGTCCCAGGCATGATTCCCGCATCATTTAAGGACTTATTCCCATATTTTATTATCCCAATATTAGGTTCCTCATTATTTAAATCCAGAGATGATCTACTTTTAATTGGTTTTACGAAACACCTATCCATAAAGCTTTTCCACTTATCATCTTTCTTGTATAAATATATTTGATCAGCACTACAAAAATACATACCATCTTTAAAATATGATCTGCTATTTTTCTCATTACCACGCATATCATAAAACCTTCTAAATACGTTATGATGAATTATAATTTCATCACCTGGTTCTATATTAGTTTTAAAAGCAATAGGTGTAGATATAACTATAGCTCTATTACTAACTGATTTATAATCTTCAATACTAGTGTTTGTTACAAGTGTTTTATCACCTATTTTCTTTTCATTATCATACCTCTTGTTTAAAGGTTTAACAATGAAATCATATAAACTTTTCACTAGTATTCTAGATTAAACTCAACAGCTATAGCCATATTTGAATTAAATTTCTTCCATGGTAAAACTTCATCATTTTTCTTTATATAAATAAAATATTCACCGTCCTTTTCATTACTTATAATATCACATATAGTATGACCTCCATAAACTTCTTGTCCTACAGAATAATGCATAGCATCATTTTTATAATCAGATCCTATACTTATTTTCCTTATAACACTAGACATTATTTTCTGCAGTTACTTCCTCAGTTTTAGGTTCTTCAATTTTAGTATATGTACCATCTTCTATACTTATATTAATAGCACCGTATTGTGATTCAAGTTCAATTTTAAGATCCTCTACCTCTTGATTTATAATACCAAATTTGTGTAACAATCCATGTTTCTGAGCTTCTATAACCCCAACTTCATGTAATATTGTATTTAATTCTTTTTGTTGGTTTTGAATTGTACTTAATTGTTCATCTGTAATTTTATCCATTCTATTTTATTTAATTGTTATTTTGTTCTAACATAAAGTTAGTATTTATTATGGTAAATCTGGTGGAGGCGTTGGAGTATATTTACCACTTTCCCCCATAAATATACCATTACCACTTTCTACAGCATCTTTATAATAATCAACTCCTAATTCACTATCAACATAAATCTCTAACTCATCTTCAGTTAAATAAGTTAACAATGTAGGTTCTCCAGTATCTAATATATTGCCTAATTCTACATGACCAAAAACATGAATTATGTCTGCTGCAGTTTCTACACAAAACCATCTTTTTTCGTCTGTTTTACTTATATATCCCATAATTTATATTTTAAACTCCCCCTCCATCTGCTATTGTCCAAGACTTAGTTACAAGATTTGCTCGTGCAGTTCCACCAGCTCCAGCAGTTGTATACGTTGAATTTCCTCCTTGTAAATTTCCACTTGAATTACCAACTGTATCTAATGCAATTAATAAATTATCATAATCGGCAGTTTCTATTTGACTTTGATGTAATAAAGTAGATAATTGTGTTGTAGCTGTTATATTTGCATCATTTTTCCAATTCACATCTATTGGTGCATTAGCTATTTGATAAAGGAAATAAGCCCAAACAGTAACCGCACTAAAATCTTGAACTGTTCCTAAATCTAATGTTTCAAGAGCATCAGCATTATTGAGGAAATTTGTAAAATTTGTTACAGCAGAAAAATCTGTGGCACCACTAAATGTGACAGTTGTAAGTTGCGGGCATGTATAAAACATAGTATTCATGTCTGTTACTCCTCCAAAATCACAATTAGCACTATCAAATGTTATACTTGTTAAATTAGGAACTTGTCTCCATGCACTATTCCATGCTGTTACAGCATTTGTAAAATTCCAAGCAGATAAATCTAAAGTATAAGAACTTCCCCAATCAGCTAAATACATAAAACTTGGTTGATTTCCTGTAAGTGCTGATACATCCCAGCTTTCAATATCTGGAGGAGAACTGAATTTTGAATTTTTAAACGTCTGACTAAGGCTTGTATTTGCAGTAAGAACCCAATTTGCAACATTGGGAGGAGCCCCACCACTTACTAAACTCATTCCATTTTCAAGGAATATAGAACTTAAATTTGTGCAATTACCTAAACCTGTTCCCCATGCTGTTGAAAAATTATTTGCAGCACCTGTAAAAGAAATATTTTTACAAGAATAAAACATAGCTTGTATACCATTACCTGTAACTGCTGCTGAACTTAATTCATTTAATCCTATAACTTCCTCTACATCCACTGCTTGATAAAACATACCATAATAACTTGCTACACTTGAACTATCCCAACCTGATATATTTATACTTGTAATATCTGAACCTCTAAACGTATATATACATCTATCAGTTGAGAAATTTTCCCAACTACTTAAATCTAAAGGTGCATTAAAATCTAAATTATAAAAACACTGATATAAATCTACATCAGGGTTTCCAGTAAAATCCCAACCTGTTAAATCTAAAGTTAAAGCATCTGTATTTAAAAACGTGGTTGCTAAACTTGTAAGAGCGCCCCAAGTTATATCACTTAAATCTATAGCACAACCTCCTGCTACTGCCGTGCCTACTTCTCTTACACCACTATCGAATCCTGTAACACTTGATAAATCCAAACCTGAAGCATTTAAAGAAGTACATGCATCCATATCTTGAAAAAAACTATACATCACAGTAAAATTAGAAGTATTAGTCCAATTTGATATATCAAGTGATGTAATAGAAGAGCAATCTCTAAACACTTCCCTTGCATCTGTTCCCTCTACTAAATTCGTAAGGTTAGGAAAATCTGTAGCTTCATATAACATATTAGTACACCCTCTAAACATTCTATATAAAGAACTCCAAATATTATCTGTTCCCCATTGAACCATTTTAGTTAAATAACCTCGCTGAGTTGCAGTTGCCCTCCACATATTAAGAGAACCAAATTGATTAGTGATAGTTACTGTATATGTTATAGTACTAGCATCAGCTGGATATATATGTTCTTTATCTTCTGTCGTAACATTTGAATCTGAACTATCATCCCCCCAATCTACATCATAATCTAATGTAAAACCTGCATGACTACCATCATAAGAAGGTAATTCTATAGTTCTATTTGCCTCACTTGCTCCTCCTGGTATAGTCCACTCAGTGACAAAAGCTGCTGGATCTAAACCACTAGCAAATCTATATGGGTTTATAATTATTCCACTCATTATTTTTAGTTATTGTTTATATCGGGGGAGTCCATTCAGGAGTTGCCATTTCAGTTAAAGCTTCTTCATGCGTCATTATTTCACTAGGAATAACAGTGCCGTTAGTTATAAATGTTGGCTCAGTACTCCACTTTATGATAAATAATAGATCATCTAGAGACTTCCTAATTGTATTACCATTAGTTTCGCCCACTTGCGAAAAATTAATATTAGGTAAATCTGTTGCTACATTTACTACTGCGTATGTTAAATTATTATGGCTCATCTTTTATTTTTATGGTACATCTGCTTCAATATCCCCAGCAATCATATTTGTCATAGTTCCGTCATTGCTTGCAATTTCATCTGGTATAGTTGGATATGTTGCTCCATCTCCATTTCTCCACCATCCATCAGGAGTTGACGCTAAAGCACTACTTAAATCAGTAGGCACGCCACTATTATATAAAGTTATAACATCTGCTCCTGAAAGTACACTGTCCCAAATAGAAACCTCATCCATATTACCCTCGAAATAAGATACTCCACCACCTTTTGGAAAACTAAAATATTGATATTTTATTTCTCTAGCCCAATAAGAAGTATTAGCTGCTTCAGAATATTGATTTGCTCCATCTACATACATATTAATAGCAGCACTTGTTCCAGCAGTAGAATCATAAGTCCAAACAAGATGATGCCAATTCCCGTCATTAATAGGTATTCCTCCACTTGCGGATGTTTTGCCATAAATTATAGCTCCAGCAAACATCGCAATATAAGCATCATTTGATGATGTAGGAGTATCGGCAATCACAAAATCCCTACCTTGATTGAAAGAATCGTTACTTGCAAGAGAATCTCTAACATTTACACCAAACACTTTTGTTGTTTTAACCCACATAGACAGTGATGTTACAGTATAAGCTGCCGTTTGTGTCATCGAAATATAATCATCTACTCCGTCAAAGTCTAACGAATAAGTATTTTCAAAACCTACACCAAATCTATATGGATTTATAATTATTCCACTCATGATATGAGTTTAATTATGTTTGATATCCTATAAGAGTAACTTTAAGACCTGCACCACCTGTTGTTCCAGCTATTGCCGCAACATCTACTGCTATAACATCATCTTCAGCAATTGTTTCTTGTCCCGCTGTAAAACTTGTAGAATTCGCACTAATTACAGCTGTAGCGAATGATAATGCTGCGGTATTTATAACTGTATCACCATCAGTTACATTATATATGTTGACCGTAGTAGCACCTGATCCTGTAGGAGACGTAGTTAATGAAGCTTTAATTTCTGTAAGTGTAAATGCATAAGGCATTTGTATTCTAATTTTATCTACAGTTGCTGTTATATCTGTAGTTTCATCTGAACAAGCCATCATAAAACATTCTACTAAATGTTCTTTTAATCCAGTTGCTATCTGTGCTAGTGAATATCTAGTATTTACGGTAGTACCAGTTTTATATCCAACTAACTCTGTGGTTGCTGCCGTTGCTTCTGCTGTGAAGTCTGAAAATTTTATATTTGCCATTTGTAAATTTTTATTACGGTGTTATTTCTTGAACCATCAAAGATAGACCGTCTTCTGTTTGCAGTTCAGTGGTTGTTCCATTCTCTGCTAAAATATAAAAAGTGTCTGGAATTGCTCCACCACCACTTTTATCTCCTTTTTGAGGAATAAGATATCCTATACCAAACCACATAATCTAATATAATGCTAATATGCTAGTAGCGGTAGTATTATTCGCAATAGCTGTCAGGGTAAAATTTTTCACTAAAATCGGTAAAAAACTACCAGTTGCTACACCGTTAAATATAGCACTATTACCACTTTCCATTACTACATCTACAGCTCCACTATTTCCAACGTATAAGCAACAACCTCTTCTTTGAGTGTTGGGTATATCAGTGTTTGTCACAAGAGCTGTAAAACCTGTTCCAGCAGCTGATGTTGTAGCCACTTGATTTGCTGTATCTCCCACTAGATATAAAGCACCTACAGTTGTTACAGTGTAATTAGTTACTAAACCATTTGCGTCTACTTCAGTTACGGTTATAATTGCTCTATTACCCATAGCGCCACCAAATCCAGTTGGTGTTGTCAATGTTATTGTATCATTAACGACATAAGGATTAGCCCCACCGTTTCCACCACTAGTCATGTTTAGACCATGATTTGCATCAGAATTGTTTATTGCTCCAATTACTATAGATACAGCATCATGCGCAAAAACCCTTGGTTCAGCTTGCATGTTACCTTCTAAACCGGCTAATTTAGGTTCAAATTGGTTAAATTGTATTAATGCCATTTTTCTTTTTTTATTTATAAAACTATTTTACCTATTTTCTTTAATACAAATAGTACTAGTAATAATACTAACCCTATGTATATAAATTCTTTGTATTTCTCCCACCATGATAATTCACGAAACACCGCTTTTTCCACTGTAATTAATTTCTCGGTATATACAGTATCTCCTATACACTCCACATCATGGTATATGGTTTCTCTAAGAGTGTCGTAAAAATATTTTAATACCACCCTTTCATTATTTATAACCACAGTGGTATCATGGGTTCTTATTAAAGTTGTTGTATCATAATTATAATTTTCTACTACAACTGTATCTCTTACTAGTATAGTATCTAATTCAACTAGTGAAGGATATTTAGTTATTAATCTATTTAATCTTTTTTGCGGTGAGCAAGATATTAATAGAAAAACTAATATTATTTGGATAAAATTTTTGATAATGCTTTTTGTATCCATTCTTTTGTTTGAGTTCCTTTAAATAAAAATAATGCTAACGCTACACATAGTATAGATAGGAAAGCCCCTAACCCTATATGATCATGCCAAAAGTAGCAGTACATATTTATACCTAATAATACCAACCCTATAATATTAGTTATTGTATTTTTTCCTTTTTTACTCATTTCCTGTTTTTATAGGGAAGTAAATCATTTAATGTTTTCTTCTTCTTTTGACAACCACAGTCTCCAGGAATAGAATCTACTAGTTTTTTAATACCAGTTGCTTTAGTAAAGCGTTCTATTGTATCCCCGAATCCCTTTGATCTCATTGTTATTTATTTTATAAATTTTTAAAAGCGTCTATAAATTTAGTTAATCCTACACCTATTGCTATTCCAGCATAAAGTACATCACCTTTTATCATTAGTAAAATACCAACGGTACCAGCCACTGCGGTCATAAACATAGGTGAATTAATTATCTTTTTTATTTTATCCATTTTCTATTTTTTTAATCATTTTAAAATGACAATTAGCTATCCTGTCTCTAAAATCCTCTGTAAGCAATAATTTACATTCTTTACGATTTGTCATGAAGAAGTTTTCTGATAACAATGCAGGCATTCTAGTATTCCTTAATACATAAAAACCAGCTTCTTTATCATTGTCACCATCACTAGTATCTTTCCTAAATTTATGATCTGGGAATTCATACTCCATATAACTTAATAAAATATCTGCATATGCATCTGATTTGGTTTGACCACGAGATGTATATACAGAATATCCATGAGCTGATTCTTTAGTGAATCCATTAGAGTGAACTGAAACATAAATACAGTTTTTATGATATTTATAAATAGCATTTGCCCTGTTAACCCTAGTAGAAAGTGAAACATCCTCCCAGTCATTAACAACATCAATTGCTAATACCCCTTCGTTACGACATCTCTTTAAAATCCTTTTTACAATATCACGATTACCTACACCTTCAAAATATTGGGTACCATCATCCCATACAGGTGATCTTTTCCCAGGAGTAACATATTCGTTAGTTTCTGGGTTAAGTCCACCATGACCGGGGTCTAGTATCCAAACAAATTTACTCATCTTTATCCCTTGATTTTTTATACCATTTATATAAAGTATAACCTATGGTTACAACTAATAAAACTACCTTTAACCAATTTGCTACTTCATCAAGACAACATACGCCAAAACTAGTTGCATTCACTGCATATAGTTTTAAGTCCGCTATAGTAAACATTATTTTTGAGCGTTGAGAACTGCATTGCCTTTATAATCCGGAGGAACTAATTTAAATCCTTTTGGTTTTATTCTCATTGTAGTTGTTTCAGGTTGTTCGCATAAATCACATGAATGCATTATCGCTTTACCTGCTGGTTGTTGTTTTTCTCCGTATGTTGGCATTTTTTAATGTTTTTTAAAATTTATTATTCTTAGTCATCTTTTCCTTTATAAGTCCTCCAAGCATCTTTCCTTGATTCTCTTTCGCTTTTCCTTGAACTTCTCCTTTTTCCACGAGCTCTTCTTCGGGCTTTTCTCTTTTCTGAACCAGCCTCCATAGCTTTATATTCTTCTTTTGCTTTATCATGTTCAGCTTTTCTTTCTGCTTGATCTGCTTCTCTTTCTTTTGTTTTTGCTTTTCTAGCTTCTCCTCTACCACCTATTTTGTCAGCGGCTTCAAAATCTGTAATTTGTCTATCTATTTCTTCCCCAGCCAACTCTTCCGCGGTAGGACCTAATTCTGGGATAAATGTTTTTGTATCCTGAGGGGCAAGGCCTGTGACACCACCTACGGTAGATATATCTTCTGTAGAGAACACCGGTGGTGTTACCGTAGCACCACCTCCCCCGTAACCTGGAGTTACAGTACCTGGTTGTGTACCAGCTAACGTAGAATTAAGATTTTGTTGAGTTGGTGTAAAGCCTCCAGCTGGAGCATATACCGGTGCTTGTTGCGGTGCTTCTCCTAATGGGGCTGGTGCTAATACTGGATTGTATAATGGATCTAAATTTACCTGACTAGGCATAGTTATCTTGTTTTATCTCTATTTAAATTCTTAATAGATATGGTTAATACTTTATCCATATAAGTTTCTCTTTTCATAACTTTATTGAATCTTTCAGAGGTTGGTATATCCTCTTCCCCTAACATAATTCGGTACATTCGACTTATTAGCTGCTTACACTTAAAGGAAACTTTATAGATATTATATTTCTGTGTTGTCCTGTTTCGCTCTCGCCAAACTACGATCCAACCCTCTTTTAGTAATCTGTTCCAGCGTCTGTTGTCCCAGCTGTAAGAGTATGTACCTTTTTTAAAATCGTCTTTAGTAAAGTGGTCTATAGAATCTAAGTAGATTAATAACTCAAGGTCTGCATCCTTAAGATTACATGTTCTACACACCCATTTACGTATAATCCTGTAATGCTTTAATAAATTTAATTCTTTTAGGTCTTTTGAGGTTAATTTCCTCATTTATCACCCACCTTCCATCCTTGCTTGTATGTATGCTTTTTTCTTCTCAGCTTCACTTTTTGCTGGTGGTGGTTTTTTCTCTGCAGCTTTTTTCGAGAGTACTTCTCTAATAACCCCTCCAATATTTCCAGCTGTCATACTTTTTAATCCAGGTATATGGGTTGAGCCTATTTTATCTTTAAGTATTCCACCAATATTTCCAGCTACCATACCTTTAGTTCCATAATCAGTATCATCACCTCCACTACCTAATATATCTACATCACTGTTAGCGTTGTTTACTACCTTTTGCATTTCCTTTAATCTACGTGCCATAGTTTCTTATTTATTTATTTTCCCTTGTTCCATCTTTCTACTTTTCTCAAAGTTCCTTTTACAAACCTTTCACCTCTTTTTTTAGAGATTTCTTTCGTTTTACCACTTTTTTTAGAGAGTGTATAACCAGTTTCTCCAGGATCTTTACTAACCCCCTTTGATGTACCTACGTCTCCAGGATATCTTAATCCTACAGCTCTCCTTGCAATTACACTCCCCTCTCCTGAACTTACAGATGCGGTTTTATAATATTTAGCGTTTTTACCCCACTTGTGTGCTTTTTGGTAAGAATTATCAACTAGTTTTTTCATTCTGTTTTTAGAACCATTAGTTCCAACTCTTAGATTGTTGTATGTTCCATGTGCCATAATTTTTGTTTTTATAAGACGATTACTACATCTTGTTCTTTTATAACTTTATATTGTTCTTTTTCTAATTCAATACCAAATCCAGCATGACGATCATAATATACTTCATCCCCATCCTTTATCCCAATAACATCTGTACCTATTGTTATAACATTACCTCTTCGGTACCTTATATCTTCCCTATGCATCTCTGCTAACAATAAACCCCCAGAGGTTTTTGTATCATTCTCTTTTATAGGAGTGATGACAATGTTTTTACCTATTGCCTTCATTGTATCCTTAGGTTGTTGATTACACAATCAGTTGATAATATGGTTGTAGCTACTGAAGCCGCGTTCCTTAAAGCACTTTTAGTAACAAGTAAAGGATCGACAATCCCGGAATTTACCATACTGACAGTTTCACCTGTAACCACATTTAATCCCTTACCTTTTGCTTTTGGAGGTTCATAATCCTCTATACCAGCATTTTCTAATATAATTCTAAACGGGGATTTTACAGCATCTAACAACACTTGTTCACCCACTGATTTAGCATTTATGCTTTCAGAGGCATTTAACAAGGCTATACCACCTCCAGGTACTATACCCTCTTTGATCGCGGCTTTTGTAGCACAAATAGCATCTTCAACCCTATCACGTTTCTCTTTTAATTCAACTTCTGAGTTTGCCCCTACTTTTACTATAGCGACTTTTGCTAATAATTTAGCCAATCTTTTTTCATACCTTATAATCAAGTTTGGATTGGAAGTTTCTTCAATCTGTCCCTCCACTTGTTTTATAAGTTCGTCTACTTCTTCAGATCTTTCTTCAACCTGTATTATAGTCTCTGAATCATTTGTAACAGCCCTTATACATGTACCTAAATGTATAGGTTGAATCATGTCCATATCATCGCCGAGTTCTTCATTTATTACTATAGCCCCGGTTATCAATGCTAAATCATTTAAAGTATCTCTTTTGCTAACCCCATATGTTGGGGCATCTATAATATTAACTTTAATGTTACCCTTAACCTTATTCATAGCTAATGCAGATACTACTTGTGGATCTGTATCACCTATGATCAATAAAGACCTCTTGGTTTTAATAATATGTTCTAGTACACCCTGTATCTTCCTTACATTATCTACTTGGCTTTCTACTATTAAAACCATTGGATTATCTAATTCAGCTGTACCTTTCTCTTGATTAGTTATAAAGTGCGGATTCTTTAACCCCATTTCATATTGCGTACCTTCAATCTTTTCTATACATGTTTCTGGAAGTTCATGTGTTTCCATTATGACTATACCGGTCTCATTCACTTGTCTAAAAGCTTCCCCTATTAACTTACCTAATACCGGGTCATTGTTGGAGGATATCGTAGCTACTTGATCTATTTTCTTTCCACTAACATCTTTAGATATTTTCTCTAAATATTTTATAACTTCCTCTACCGCAGAATCAATCCCTAGTTTTAAATCTCTAGAATTCTCTGTTTCTATTACTTTATAAGCTTCTTCTAAGATAGCGTATGCTAATACAGTTGCAGTGGTTGTTCCATCCCCAGCTTCCCTAACAGTTTTCCTAGCTGCTTCTTTTAACAATCTAGCCCCCATGTTTTCCACTGGGTCTAGTAATGTAATTGAATTTGCCACTGTTACCCCATCTTTTGTTATCTGTGGGTTACCGTTACCATCTTCTAATATCACACATTTACCACTAGCCCCTAATGTAGAACTAACAGCTTTGGTGAGTTTCTTTATTCCTTCAAACACTTTATCCCTGGCTTCTATACCAAAGTTAAGGTGTTTGACAATTGTTTCATTTGTCATTTAATTAAATTTAATTTATAAAAAGTATTTTATGCTGATGCTCTAAGCCATTGTGCTGTACCAGATAATACGTAATTACCTCCAGCTTCTGGATTTATATCTGTCCAAATTGAATCTTCAATTAAACCTTCAACGGTGTGATTTCTAAATATTAGTTCATTCGCACCAGTTACACCCACTCTACCCGTTAATGGAGCTGGAGCACCTGCGTTAGTACCCATGTAATCATTTCTAGTTACGAGGCAACTCCCTTGTTCTACGTTTGCACCTGTTGGACTTACACCAGTACTTGGGAGGTTTGTCATTATAATAGTTCCCACGCACCCATGTGCGCTACTCCATTCCATATAAAACTCCATATATACATAATCCCCTAAAAACCAATACTGAGCTGTCCTTGATACGTTAGGACTATATGTTCCAGAAGTTCCCCCTCTAAATGCTAATTGATTATCATAATTAACCTTGCTTGGTGTACCTGCAGTAGATGCTATTGTTATAACACCAGATGCATTTGTTATTGTTATATTAGCCCCTGCGGTTAATGTATTTAATGCTGGATCGCTACCAGTTCTACCAATTAAAACTTGACCGTTTGTTGGTTGCGCTGTTGCGGTAATTGCAGCGGCACCTGAACCAAGTAAAATCCCACCATCTGTTAATGTTGAAACACCCGTCCCACCATCTGCTACTAATAGATCAGTGATATTAGTTACAGATCCACCAGTTATAGTCATATTTGCAGAAGCCCATGCCCCCGTCATAGTAGCGGTGGTACCATTACCAGAAATATATTCACCACCCTCGTCATCTATGTATAATCTCTCAGCAACTACTATATCATCACCAACTAGAAAGTGGTCTTCATCTTCCATCCATGTTAGTACACCAGTTGAAGTATTACCGTTAAAAGTAAGGACAATATCAGTGTCACCTCCTTCACCAAAATGAACTGCGTCAGATTGCAAATCCACTAATGTAGCGGCATTTAGAGTTATATCGGTAGCTACTATTTCTAAATCATTTGATGCATTGGAGTGGATATATGAATTAGTATCTCTAAACTCCATTTTACCGGCACCAGCTAAAGTTAAATCAGTATCATCAAAAGATAAGTTACTGGAAGAAGTTATTGCACTTGTACCATTACCAACTAAAACTCCATTAGAAGTTAATGTAGCGACTCCAGTCCCTCCGTTGGCTACAACTAGTTGACCTGATGATAAAGTTATTGTTCCAGTAGTAGTAATAGCTCCTCCTGTGAACACTAAACCTGAAGTACCTCCTGACACATCTACACTTGTAACTGTACCACCACCTGGAACTAATGCCCCAACTAGTGAAACTATAGATCCTATCGTACATTTTCTTGTAGCTTTTACGGGATCTGTTACAGAAACATCGGATATTAATAATAAATCATCAGTTACCGGAGTTGCTGATGGATATGTATATATTATTGGCATGAATTTTTATTTTTAATCTATATTTTTGCTTGAAAACGGATTATTTTTCAATTTTTGCGCCAAATTAGTAGTTTTATGTACTTTCTTGCAGTTTTTAGGAAAATTCTACGTGCTAAAGCGTGGGTGGAGACTCTATTTCGCATTATTATGGTAAATTATAGCTTATTTATTTAACATTTTAGCATCGGGTCCCTGAACAATTTCACCTGTACGAAGGGGATCTTCTCTCTCCACATACAAACCTTCCTTTTTACTGGCTTCATCGGCCATTAAAGCTTCCCTTAGTTTTTTATTACTAACATTGATATTAAAACCCTTTGCTAACTCCTTTTTTGCTGCAGCTTTTAAGTATTTTCTACTTCCAAAACCTGTATATTCTTTTGATTGATATTGTCCAATACCCGAAGTGGATTTCCTTGTGTATTCATCCTTAGGACTTCCTGTTGAAACGTCTCCAAATCCACCTGGTTTAACTTTATAACCAACCAACTCCCCTTTCACGTTGTACTTTGGTACGCGTTTCTCGTTAGCTTTTCTACCTGATGATTCTATACTCGATATAACGTCTCCAACACCAGATTCCAAACCTTTTCTCTCCATCTTCCTTTGACTAAATCCCTTGATCTCTGCTTTTTGTTGTTGTAAAGACTGTAATTTGTTTGCCGCTGTTTGAAAAGCATCGCTTATATCACTTCCTTCAGCACCAGAAGCTTTATGAAGTTTAGATGCATGCCTTATTTCTTTCTTAGCTTGCCTTATACTTTTCCCAATATCTTTAGTTGATGTACCTGGTATTTTTGGTTTTAAAAGCGGGGCATCAGGGTTAGTAAAATTACTATAATCCTGTTTGGTTTTTTCTGTTAATGCCATAATTTATTTTTTTATGTAGTTTGCCTCTTTTGTAGATATTTTAATTTAGATCCAAGTCTACCTTTTTCTGCTTTGTTTGAAGTAGCTGCTATTCTTTTTTCAGTTTTCTCTACCCTACTCGCTAATTTTTCTCCTCTCCTTGCTACTCTCTGTTCTTTGCGTGATGATTCTACAAGTGGGCTTGCAGGTGCAAATCCTCCTCCAGCTATCTGATGACCTGTAAATTTTTTAGATTCTGATCCTCCTGATGTTGCGGTTGGTCCTCCTGATGTTGCGGGTGTTCCTCCTCCTCCTCCGATTAATGGGTTAGAGGAAAAAGCTGAAGCCACTGTCTTTGACATTGATTGTCTGCTAGCATCATCGGTTGGATCCAATTTCTTTTGCCTTTTTTGTAGGCCTCCTAATTTAGATTCAAGTCTACCTTTCTCCGCAACAAACCCTTTTTCCCCAGCTTTTGTTATTCTTTTTTGAGTCTTCTCTACTTTACGTGTTAATCTCTCTTGTTTACGTGATTGATCCGGTGCTTTTACATCTTGTACTCGGGTATAATTCCAACCTGGACCACTATCTCCTATCTCCATTCTTCCTTGGTCGTACTTGAGTCCGGCTACATCCATATCAGGCCCCTTTGATTCTACTTTCACGGGTCTTGCTTGTTCGGCTAATCTTGATAAACTTCCTCCAGTAAATTTACTTGCTTTCTTACTTGGTTCATCGGTGCCATATTTAGCTACATTCCATCTTTTAGCAGCTTTTATATAAGCAGCTTTCGCTCCTTCCTTTGTCCCACCTGTTCCACCTTTAGCCTCCCATATCTTCGCTACTTCTGGTGTGTATGATTCTTCGTAACTCGGTAGTCCCCCTTTTCTAGATGTTGACTTTTTAGTTTCTTTCTTATCTTCTATTGGTTTTGATCCAAAATTGCCTTTACTAGTTGATGGTGTTGGTGTCATTGCTCCAGGACTAGCATCAAGAGTCGGTGGTTTTTCATTTGCTATTGTTGCTAAATCTTTTTCAAAATCTTTTTGTGCCCAATGATACCACTTATGTTCCCCAGGTTTATTAATTGAGGGCTTTTTGTCATTTCCCATAATTTCTTTTTTTATTAAGTTCTTTTTTTCGTAATCGTATAATATAGCTATTCACATGTAAAATAAATAATTTACATTCTATCTACCCTTAATCCTACGCGCCTCTATAACCTATATAGTATAAGGAGGATATATACTAGGTACTAGGAGTAAGAAAATATATTCTATATATTTTCGTTAGAGGGTACATATCATAAGGGGTGTTAAAAAATAAAAATTGTCACGTATATATAGGTGTTGTGTTGCCCCCTCTCCTCCTCGCCGTCCCCTTCTCGCAAAATCCATTTTAAAAATACGGGCCCCCTTTTTTCCCTGCTTTTCCCAAAAACGTTTTGCCTTTCCCTTTTCAATACCCTCCCACCTTTCACCTTTTTACCCCCCTCCCCTACCCCTCTCCCCTCCCTCCCCTCCCTCAACTTACAATGTAGATACGATACATCTTGGATAATATATATGTAAACAAATTAATAACTTAAATCAAATCATTATGAATCAATTAACTCAAAAGATCTTATTCGCATCATCAGTAATCATCTTCATCGGTGGTCTTGTCTCACTCGTTGTATACAATGCTATCCATCATGGGATTTCTATCTGTCTAGGATTCTAGTCATTACTGACTAATCTTAGTTACAATGTAAATACGACTAACAATGGATAATAATAATAACTAAACTAAATAAATTAAATAACAATTAAAAACTAATAATTATGAAAACTAATAAAATAACTAAAAAAAGATTTGTAATCTCTAAGTCACTCGTTGGCGAAAATGTTGAAATAACATTCACAAATAAAAAAGGTGAAACGTACACGTACGATCACGACGAAGTTTACTCTAATAATCAAGAGAAATTACTTTCAATGACTTGCTTTAACGAGTATGGAAATTATACAAATACGAATAAAATACCAAACTGGGCGAAGTAAACTCAGTTTGTCTACTGGCGAGTTCAAACCACTATGACATATTGTCATATGACTAATTGTCATGACTCTTTGTCACTTCTTGTAGAGAGAAGAAGTGGTATACTTACCAACTAATTTCAAAAAACTAACAAAACTACACTCTTTGAAAAATTATAACTAATTGAAAATAAGTATTTTAATACAATCTAAATACGATCAAGTGTGGATAATATAAATAACGAACTTAAAATCAAATAAAATGAATAAAATCGAAAGAATAAGATGTATGAGTGAAGAAAGATTACTCGAAGAATTAGGTAATATTGCTTACGTTTATGAAAACTCTATAAATGGAGAAGAACTAGCAAAGTATGCCATGAAAGAAATTGTAAAACTACTAGAAGAGAACTATTTTCATTGTGCTCTTGATAATAACTATAAATAAAATGAAGAAAATATTAATATCAATTGGTATACTAATGATGATGTCATTTACAACCTCAACAGTAACAAATATAATATATAATAGAAATCTTTATGAAGCAATAGTAGGTTTAGAAGATAATATAAATTGGATGAGTGAAGATATAAGAAGTGGTAGAATTGATCAAGAAATTGGTGAACTATACGTAGACAGTTTCAATGAAACTCTAGATCACTTAGATAATCTAACAAAAGAAATTAAATAATGAAGAATAAATCAGAATTCGATACCGTCTTAATATTCTTAATTGTTGCACTCGCAACATTTGTGATAGCGTATATCGGAATAATAATAAATTAAATGAAATACTTAACAAAAATACACGTAAAAATAGTGTTATCAGAGATACCACTAGAATTAACTATTGACGTAGACCCTTACGAGTGGTTAGTAGCAGATGAACTTGGTCAAGCAAGTATCATATGGAATCACATCAAAGAAAAATATCCATTAAACTTTAAAGTCGCTTGCAATGTAACTGAAAAGTATCCAAAATCAAGTTATGTTGACGATTGGGTTATTACAAACTAAATACGATACTAATTGGATAATATATATAACGAAACGTAAACATATAAGTTTACAAAAATTTGTAAATGTAAACAAATAAGTTTACAAAATTAATAAATAAATAAATAAAATGAGTGAAACATTAAAATCAAAGAGATTTGTGATTAGAAAATCACTACTCGGTAACGGAACTCTTATAGAGTTTGTAAACAAAAGAGGTGATCAAATTACTTATGATCACGACAAAGCATATGAAGTAATGAAGGAAACTTTAGATAACTTACCATGTTTTGAGAAGTATAAAAGTTATACTGCTACTAATAATATACCAAAAGCTATTCGTGGTACTGAAGCGGTTGTTGAGAATGTCTTAGCAGAAGTGGAAGAAACTCCCGAAGTAGAAGAGGTGGAAGTAGAAGAGCCAGTATTAGCTTAAAAAGACTAGATAATGAGAAAAAGATAAAAAATCTCGAGTGAGTTGTAATCACTCCTAGTCTCTATGAAATATAATAAATACATATCAACTAATCACTTAGAAGCTATCGTAGCAGATAGTTACGTAAAAGTAATAGTACGACAACCAAAAAGAAAATTTGGTGGTGCTGAACTACTTGGGAATCTATTATACTCACCATATGGTGTAACTTATCATGATTTTGGGTACGACTATGTACGTAGAGCTGTAGATAGAGCTTATAATGATTTTGGTGATGAAGAAATAAAGGAATTAATAAATAAAGTAAAAACTATAATAAAATGAAAACTAAAACTAAAGTATTAAAAAAGAGTAAAACAGAGAAAATAGCAAAGACGTTATTTACATTATACGCTGTTTTAATGACAGGAATGTTCTTATATGGATTCTTTTCTGTATTATACGCACTAATATTCGATCAAAGTTTACTTCAGGAAGTCAATTTTGGTTACGCAGAAGGGAGATCAGGTGAATAAACGAGATGCAGTAGATATGGCACTAGATTTTATGAATAATCTAGCACCAAAAGCTAAGTTATCACTAGACGAGTTCTTAGCAGAATACTCTGATAGAATAACTGATGACGAAAAGGATTACGGGTATTTTCTATTGGATACTATTTGGAATGACTTAGAACATAATAATTTTAAAGAGAGTTTAATAGAACTTATAAAGAAATACCCTAATGACACTGATCTTGGGGAAGCAGTAAGAAGAATGTATAACAAGTAATAATAATATAATGAATACTAACAAGATAATGAATGAAATAAAAAGGATTGGTAAAGATATAGAAAATGGGTTACCTCATACTATTATCTCAGGTAAAGTAGTGAAACTACCTAAGTGCCAAAATTGTGGAACTTACTACCAACGTAAGACTTATGCTTTAATAAAAGCTAGGGAAATATTCCATGAATTAATTACAAACTAAATACGATCACCGTTGGATAATATAATTAAATAATATAAAATGAATACATTAAAAAAGATAAACAGTAAAGTAGTAAGGTTGTCTAGACAGCAATCAGATGGTACTAAACAACAAGTAGAATATAAAGGTTGTTTAATAGGTGATATACCAAATCAATATAATCACTGGTTTAATTATAAAGGATTAACTTACATAATATCATGAAACAAGATCTTAAAAGCGTAAAAGGAATAGATTTAGGTGTATTAACTATGAGAGAGTACACTTGCGTGATGGATATTATGGAATCTAGCTTTATTAGACATATAAAACCACTAACAATTGATTTTATATTCACTGAAATAGTGGAAAAATTAGAGATAAATAATAGAATAAACAACTTAAGTTGTAAAGAGTTAGAGATACTAATTAACGTAGCTGAAAAACTATGTGAACAATGGATTAAAAGTATAAGAAATGGGGAAAATTAAGAAATTTATATGCACAGAATGTAGATCAGAGTATATCTCTGCCAACAATACTGTACCACACATGGTAGTATGGCACGATGGACACATCTGTGCACCTCAACTATACGCAGAACAAGATGATAAACGAATTAAGAAAACAAAAGTAACAGTTGAAGATGATATATGGACAACATGGTACAACTAAAATAATAAATATGAGATTTAGAGTAATACACGAAGATTACTGGCCAATACCAGAGACTATTCAAGATGATCTAACTATAGAACAAGCTAGAGAACTATTACATACAATACAGAGTGATAACCCAGAGAATGAGTATTTTATTACTGAATCAAAAGACGAAGAATATAAACCATTAAAATGATAAGTATGCACGCGGGAATACCACTTAAAATAAAAGAATTACAAAATTTGTATTCTTGGAATCAATTTTACCAAGAAAGAAATTTAAGGAATAATATGAGAGTAGCACAAGCTCAGATAACTCAAAAGAAACGAGAGATCAATGAGTTGAAAGTGTTATCTAGAAAAAAGTAATTGTAAAGAAGTGCGAAATCATATAAATATGATGGTATAGAGCAGAACTTAATTCTGTCTTTCTTTACAATCCACTCTACACGGACGCGGTTGATGTGAGTGGATGATACTCGGTCAGGATGTTGACAATGAAGTACGATAGCGCTACTAGCGGAACCAACAGACAGTTGACGAACTTAGAGGATTCGATTTCCTCTTCGAGTACTAAAATGAAATGAAATGAAAACAAATAAAGATTATCAAATAAAAAACGAAAACGATACAGGTGAAGAACATTCTAAATTAGTATTGTCTAGATTAGTACAAAATCCTGATAAATCAGTTAATGAAATTATTAAAGATGTAGTTCCATTGGATTTTGAAGAAATGTTACTTTATGCGTTTAATAGATTTATTAATGAAGAAATTTTAATTAAATAAAATAAAAATGAAAGATACAAATGCAATAGAAAAAGCTATTAAAAAGAAAATTGATAAGGAAATTGAAGGAATAGTAAATAATTTTATTTATGATCTTAAACATAAAATTTCTGAACCTTATGGTGGATCTTCGTTTTACCGATTTAGATTTAATGATAAAGAATTAGGATTAATGCATGATTATGATGTTAAAAGATCATTAATAGATATGATAAAAGAAAACCATGGAGAAAGCATGTTAAATGTTAAATCAAGTGAATTATTAAAAAAATTAGAATTATTATAATGAAACAATCAGATATAGATAGAGAAATATGTGCTATAATCCAAGAAGTATTATGTAAACTAGATACAGAAGAAGTTATACGAGAGACTATGATAGATCACGATATACACCCATTCAGTGACCAAGTAACTGAGACTCAAGTACATATAGCGTTTAACCAAATATACCAAGAAGTAATAACTAGATTGAAAGAAGATTATTAATTTACAAACTAAATACGATACTTATTGGATAATATAATTAAATAAAATAAATGAAAAAATTTAACGGATTTGAAGCATACTACTTAATAGAAGCTATAAAGTATTATACAAAACATAATGAAAAAGAAATACTAAGATTAAAAGAAGATGGTTTAAGACCTATATTTGCACCAGGTTATTTTACCATGGTATCAAAAGATGTAATTGGACATATCAAAGAATTAACACTTAAAAAACACAAAGAAACACTATGAGTAAGAGAATAACATTATATCAAAGATTAAAACCAGAAGTTAAAGCTGGGTTGGAAAGTAAGAGTAATGAACGATATAAATTTAGTACAGATATTATTGTGAGTATACTTAAATCTAAGCAATTTTACTCTGATTTAACAATTGATGAAGTAAAAAATATAATTGTGTTTTCTGAAATAGAACCAAAATCTATATTTGATTTCAAATTTGGAGATTTTCTTTTTGAACCAGACTTAAATGAAAGACCATGACAGTAGGAGAATTAATAGAAGAATTGAGATTGATGGATCAAGATGCACCAGTAAGGTTTGCGTCTCAACCAAATTGGCCGTTTGAATACTCTATAAATGGAGTAGTTCAAGCTGCAGTAGATAAGCCAGATAAGTATACTTATGATGGGTATGAACAAGAAGATGTAGTATATCTTGAAGAAGGTAAACAAATAGGGTATTTACCTAACGGAGCTAAAAACGAGTTAGGATGGTAAGAGTTTATTATTGTAAAGATTGCCAAGATGATTGGTCAACAAATGAAGAAGAGTGGCACTGTACTCAGTGTTTAGGAGATAATATTATAGAAAAATGAAAGACGAAGATAAAATATTAAGAACTATTAGTATAACAATGCGAGAGCAATGGGATGCTATGAAACCTAATGTTTATAGAAATCGTAAAAAATATACTAGAAAGAAAAAACACAAAAATGAAGACGATTAGTATTGCAATGATTCTATGTTGTTTTACTACATTTGGACAAAGTTTAGATGAAGTAAGGCAATATAGGAAAATTGTAAAAGTAGCAGATTCATTATTTATAGAAAGAAAATATCAAAAGTCTTTAAACTTATATGAAAGAGCATTAACATTTTGTATAGGATTAAAGCATGAATACGGGTGTGGACCATGGTTAAACTGCTGGGGTCCGTACTCTCAAATAAGATATATAAGAGATAATAATTTAATAATAAGAGATAAATGGATGAAAAAAGAAAAATAGAATTACTATTAGAACATGTAGATTCAGAAATAACTCATGACTGGAATGATGTAGAAAATTGTGATTATCAACTATTAAATGAATTAACAACTGATGGATACGAAGTGTTTGTATTTAAAGACCCACATGCAGAAGTAATTTTATGCGAAAATGTATATTATTATAACCATGATTTAGGAAGACAAATAGTAGAAACACTTATGTGTGGGAATACTGTTGTATTTATGGATGAAGGAGAGTATGATGATTTATATATGGAAGATTTATTAATGGACGAATTTATAGAATTAGTAGATGATATACGTCAAAATGATATACTATTAAAAGAAGAAATAAAAGAATTAAATGAAGAATATGGAATTGAAAACGAAGAAACAGAAACTGCCTAAGTGGTTTGATGGGGATGTATACGAAGAAGGTGGAGTTGTAAAAAACCCATTTTCTGGAGAAGAATATGAATTAACGGCAATAGAATTAAGTTTATATGACTTTATTATAGGAGCTCAAATAGTATTTGATACCTTTAACGAGCCAACAGATAAACAAATTAAGAATTTTGAAGATGCTTTATACTGGTTTAGAGTGAATAATCCAGAAGCATATTACGTATTACTAGATTAGATGAGAAAATTAATATGGAAACTATATAATGAAAATCGTATTAGTATGGAAGTAGCGTTAGAATTACTTGATAAATACTACGAATAGCACAGAGCACCATTACACGAAAGTGTTTAATTTCCGGTGTAGCAAGCTCGTACACAGAACTCGACGACCAGTCATTCGAGGGACAGTACGGGCTTTTCGTGGTAGAAAATAATAAATAATTAAAAAATGGCAATAACAAAAGAAGAATTTGAAGCGTATGTAGATGTACAACGTTCAGGTGTAACTAACATGATGGATATAAGAACAGTTAGAGAAATAAGTGGTCTAGGAAGACCTAAAATAATAGAAATCATGGAAAAATATGAAATCTATCACAGGAAATATAGAGAAGATGAGCAAGAGGCATAAAATAGAAAGATATTTAGACAAATATAATCACTTTATGGAGCTAGTAAGAACCCTTACTGGCTTAACAGTATTAATATTACAAGTAATAATACTATTAAAAATGTTTAAATAATGAAATTATTGAAAATATCAGTAATAGTATTAGCTATAACTGGGTGTCATATTCAAAAGAAATCAAAGCCATGTATACAGTGTCCGCACTATGCACATTGGCCTAAGGAAATCATAATCGATTACCATACTTTTAATATAGAACCTCAGTGGGCTAAAGAATAAAAATTAAATAAAATTAAATTAAATGGGTACAAGAAGTTTAACAAGAGTAATACCTCGACAAGAAGGATTATCTTTTAGTGAAGGCCACGAACACGTAGATAAATCTGTGGTAAACATATATAGACAATATGACGGTTACCCTGAAGGAATGGGTATAGATCTAGCTGAGTTTTTAAGTGAGTTTACAGTGGTAAACGGATTAGGAGCAGATAGCTATAAACCTAGAATTGCTAATGGGTATGGTTGTTTAGCCGCTCAATTAGTAGAATTCTTAAAAGATGGACCTGGAAATGTTTACTTAGAACTTCTAGGTGGAGATGCTGGTGATCATTGGGAACAGTACATATACACTTTATATCCTAAAGAAGGTGAACCAACTTACATATCTATATATGATGTCTATGCGAAAGAATGTATTTTTGTAGGAACTCCACAGAGTTTACAAACTAAATACGATCGCTAATGGATAATATATATAACAATGTTTAACAGGAAAAAGATGACAAAAAGAGAAATTGATGCGATAGCAGCAGCAATACTAGAAAGATTTTTAGTATTACTAGCAAACAAAAATGAAGATGCAGAGCAAGATTTTCTTTCACATATTATAATGAATGGATCTGAGCATAATATATCAGACGAGGAAATGCTAATGGGGGAATTAGCAAGACTGCAGACTATACTTATGATTTATGAGGATAAAGAAGAGTATGAAAAAGCAGCAGTGATTATGAACAAAATAGAAAGAGTAAAATATAAATTAAGTAAATTATGATAAAACCAATGCTAGCGCACATGTATAATCCGGATAAAGCAATATTTCCGTGTTATATTCAACCAAAATTGGATGGTGTTCGCTGTATAATAACCAAAGATGGGGCATATTCAAGAACAGGGAAAGAGTTTAAAAATATAGAGCATATAAAGACTCATTTAAATTCATTTTTTATCTTACAACCACATGTAATATTAGATGGAGAATTGTATAATCATGATCTAAAAGATGATTTTGAAAAAATAATATCATTGGTCAGAAAGACAAAACCAACTGATGAGGATCGTCTAGAGGCTACAAGATTAACACAATTCCATTGTTATGATGTAATACAAACCTACGAGCTTGAGACTTATGAATTTAGAAAAGGATTTCTTCATTGGGAATTACCACAAAACGACTATGTACGTTTTATTAACACAGCATATGCACATAATGATAGAATGGCTAAATTATTTCATAAGAAAAATCTAAAAGCAGGTTATGAAGGATCTATATATAGAAATATACATGGATATTACAAAGGAACTAGATCTTGGGATTTAATGAAGTTTAAAGATTTTGAAGATTCTGAAGCTACAATTGTAGGTTACGAAGAAGGTAAAGGAAAACGTGAAGGAACTTTAGGTAAGTTCAAAATGCGGGATGATGAAGGAATTCAATTTGGATGTCCTCCAGGTAAAGGTTATAACTATACTGATATGGCGGTAATGTTAGCAGAAATCCATAGATATATGGGTCAAAAAGCAACATTCACGTTCTTCGGTAGAACTAAAGCAAATAGCTATAGACATCCACTATTTAAAGCACTAAGAAATTATGAATAAAATAATATATAAGGATAAGAGATATAAAGTAAAACGACTGGTGAAAGAAGATCCAGAAGAAGATATAGATTACTGGAAATCCCTTATACCTCATGATATTGTTTTAAAAAAAGATGGGAAACTATGGTTTCTAACTGAAATGACTGATGCTATAATAATAGAAGAAATAAATAATGGGAGCGAATAAAAGATATTTTAATAGTTTAAGGGAATATTTCTCACAGAAATATAGTTTCGTTGAAGAAGAAATCTTATGGGAAACTTTACAAGCTGAGGAAGAAAAACCAAAGAAAAAGAAAAATGGGAAATATTGATATATTATTGGAAATTCAAATTATATGTGTAACTATCGCAATATGGTCTGTATATCATTATATATTAAATAAAGACAGGGAAGACAAATGAAAAAATATAATATAAAAAATTATATAAGATATAAAGAAGACGTAAAAACCAGTATCCAAAGAATACCAAAGAAAAAAGAATTTGCGTATTATACCACAGAAGAATTAAAAGTATTATTTTTACCATTAGTTGAAAATGTAGCTAGGAAATTTTCTACTGCAGATCAAGCTTCTGGTGTACTTAGTATTTTAGATCTTATACAAATTGGCAATAAAGGATTATGTCATGCTGTAGAAAGAATAGAAAGAGATACCTTAATGGAATCTCCAGACCAAGAAAAAACCATAAAATCGTTCTTATCAAAACGTATAAGGGGTGCAATTCGAAGAGGAATAGACACACACCGAGGAACAATGCGTATTCCAGAGCATAAGCTCAATGAAATAAGGAGGGATGGCAAGAACAGGAAAATGGTTGAAATGTTTTTCAATAGTATTTTCTTAAGTATAGATTCTAAACCAAGAAACGATGACGATATGTTATACCAAATACCAGATAATTCTGAACCGTATAATATAGCTTTGTTAAACTCGTATCTAATAGGTTTATTGAAGAAAAACTTAGATTACAGGGAATATGAAGTATTAAGGCTTAGCTATGGCCTTGATTGCGAAAAGCATTCTGCAAAACAAATAGCAGAAAAATTAAACATAGTAGGAGCTAGCGATTATGTCAGGGTTTCCGAGCTTAAAAAACAAGCTGTAAGGAAATTAATTGACTCCGTTGATCACTCGCAAGTGCTTGATTATCTGTAAGTTACTAATGTAAAAGATCAAAAATACATGTAATTATATAATCAGTACGAATTTAAAAAATATAAACGAATGAACATTAACGAAAAATTAGCTACTATCCAAACAGAGTTTAAATCAAAGAAGTCGAGATTTAACTCATTCGGCAAATACTATTTCCGATCTGCCGAAGATATCCTAGAAGCAACAAAACCCTTCCTTAAAAAGTTAGGAGTAACAGTAGTGATAACAGAAGAATTATTAGGTGATAATGATCTTCCTATATTACAAACTACTGCAACTTTATCTGATTTAGAAGCATCGGTATCAGCGACAGCTATTGTCGGTGTAGACATGAATCAGAAAGGTATGCAAACACCTCAGAAATTTGGTACTGCATCATCTTATGGGAAGAAATATGCTTTAGGTAATCTATTTTTAATAGATGATACACAAGATAGTGATGCTACGAACACACATGGAAATAACGGTGCTATAAAGCAAAAATTAACTAAGCGCACATTAACGCTTGATATGGCCGAATTTGATAAAGCTAAAGAGTATCTTCTAGCAGGAGGTAAACTTGATACTATCAAAAAGAAATATAAAATGGATAAAGATACTGAAGATCATCTTACTATGAACACAGGTGCGCGAATAGAAACACATGAAGAAGCATGAGATAATAAAAAAGTTAAGAAGCGATGAATATTATTATGGAAAATTTGGTAAACAATACCTTAGCAATTCC
>Ga0080013_1000425_pt1 | contig 59685 bp, 67 predicted proteins | sample ETNvirenome_6_85_FD_69236 | JGI IMG/M metagenome (GOLD analysis project Ga0080013, IMG submission 69236) | Marine viral communities from the Pacific Ocean - ETNP_6_85 (SPADES assembly) (version 2) | ecosystem: Environmental > Aquatic > Marine > Oceanic | place: Pacific Ocean | collected 2013-06-19 | reverse complement strand
GCTGCGTCAGGGAGAGATACAGAAAGGTTATCAGCTAATGGATCGTGGGCGAATAGAGGGGGTATTTGGAAATACAGTCCCTGATCTACCTACGCGCCCGTGGGATGGCAAGACTAAAGGCACAGTGCTGTTGTACCTGGAGGGTGGTCTGGGCGATCAAATCCATCAAGTACGGTATGCCAAGTCTATTGCCGAGCGTGGATGTAAAGTAATCGTATGTTGTTCTGGCCCACTTGCATCCCTGTTTGTGGATGTCGAGGGGGTAAGTTCGGTTGTTCAGCATGAAGCGTGTTTTGGGACTTACCATGACTTCTATGTGCAGGGTATGTCGGCGGTTGTACCTCTGGGTTTTGAGTTAGAAGACTTATCTGGTACGCCATACATTACCAAGCCCAAAGCCATAAGAGGCTTTCGTAAGCGCATTGGTCTGCGCTGGCAGGGGCAGAGTATGTTTGAACACGAACACCACAAGAAGTTCCCTTACGAGCTTATGTTCAATGCCGTGAAGGGCGTAGATGCGGATTTTATCTCGTTACAGCGCGATGAAGCTGTGGAGGAATGTCCACCGTGGGTTGAGAAAGTTCCACTGAATACTTGGGAAGACACCCGACAGGCTACTGCATCCTGCGATCTGGTGATCTCGTCCTGTACTTCGGTCAGCCATTTAGCGGCTTCGATGGGCGTTGAGACTTGGGTTGTTACCCCTGTGATGCCTTACTTTTTATATGCACAAGAGGGTGATACTTGTCCTTACTACGACACCATGAAATTAATGCGGCAAGAGACATTCGGTGATTGGAAGGCTCCTTTTGCCAGAATCAGGAAATCCCTAAGCGAAAAGAAGCAAGCGTTACGGAGAGTTAAATGAGCGGAAAATGGCCCGGAGGGATAATAAGCAAAACTGCTCCTACTGTTACCGGCCCTACGGACGGCGAAGGTGGCAGTGCATCGGGTATCTGGACGCTGGATCAGGCAGCGGATTACGAGAAGCAAGGTCTGTGGCCTAAGCCTGTAATTCCCAAAGAGCTTTGGATGTGGGGGCTGAATAATCAAGGACAACTGGGGCAAGGCAATACCACTGATTATTCATCTCCGGTACAGGTCGGCGCACTTACTGACTGGCAGAAAACAACTAATGCTCAGGGCAGTACCGTTGCCCTTAAAACCGATGGTACTGTTTGGTCTTGGGGAGATGGCCAATACGGGCAATTAGGTGACGGAACTACAACTGACCGCAGTTCGCCAGCTCAAATAGGATCACTTACCGATTGGGGTACACCTTCCGGTGCGGATAAATCGTATGGCTCCATTAAAACTGACGGCACATTATGGACATGGGGGTATAATCTTCATGGCGTATTAGGAGTTGGGGATACTACAAGTCGTTCCTCTCCTGTGCAGGTCGGTGCGCTTACTACATGGGCTAAATTAGGATGTGGTCATACCCATATGGTTGCCGTTAAAACTGATGGGACACTCTGGGCATGGGGTAGAAACAACACTGGAGCACTAGGCCAAGGTAATACTACCGACTATTCCTCTCCTGTGCAGGTCGGTGCGCTTACTGATTGGAGCTTTCCCGCAGGAGCAGGGGGTAGCGGTGATGGGTATACTTTTTGTATTAAAACTGATGGGACTTTATGGGCATGGGGAGATAACGGGGCTGGCCGACTAGGTACCGGGATCATAGGCCCGAGTTCATCTCCGGTACAAGTAGGTGCATTGACTACTTGGTCTAAAGTGGGTGGTGGAGATGGACAAACTATTGCTCTTAAAACAGACGGGACTCTCTGGGGATGGGGTGAAAATGGCTCTGGTCAAGTAGGTGACGGAAGTAGCACTAACCGTAGTTCCCCTGTCCAAATCGGCGCACTTACTACATGGAGCAAAATATCCGTAGGTAAAAACTGTTCCTATGGTCTTACAACTGGCAATACTTTTTTTGCTTGGGGAGCTAACGGTTCTGGACAGTTAGCTCAAGGAAATACGACTAGCTATTCTTCTCCTGTGCAAATTGGCGCACTCGCTACATGGAATGGGCTACCCGGAGAGTCGAGCCTCGCAGAGCATAGCGCAGGATTGAAAACACCTTAATTATTAAACAGGAGACAATCATGTCTTTATTTGTAAAAGTTGTAGATAACGAAGTAACACAGGTATGGGATACACAGCCTCCTGCTGGAGAAGCTGGCTGGCAGTCAGCTGTTGAAGTGCGCCCTGACATTACTGACGGAAAGCAAATCTATACTGCTCATACGTTTGATCTAAGTGTTGATCCGGTACAGATTGTTTACGGGGTGCAGGATTTGACGATAGCCCAACGTAAAGAGGGGTTGATTGGTCAGGCTAACTCTGAATATCAGGAAGTAGCCAATGAGCAGACCCAGCTTGAAGTAACGGATGCCTCCGGTGATGCCGCAGCAGTTAGCACGGCAAAGGATGCCAAGGATGCCAAGATTACGGCCATTAATGCTTGCTCGACGCACGGTGACTTAGACGCTTTAGCATAGTAAAGGAGCAGCACTGTGACTGAAGAAGAGATGGCTCTGATGATTGAGAAGGCGGCGGAAGCGGGCGCTAAGAAAGCCCTGCGTGAGGTGGGGCTGTCTGATGAGGAGGCCAATTCTGACGTAAAAGAATTAAGGAATTTGCTCGACACATGGCGCATTACCAAGCGAACTGCCGTTAAGACCATTGTTCAGGCCGTTACTTATTTGTTTTTGGGGGCCTTAATAACAGGGGCATACCTAAACTTCAACGATAAATCGTAAATGAAACTTGATCCGGTTCTTCTTAATTGCGCCTGCCGACATTCGGTTAAGGCATATGACCATGTAAGCGGCTCAATCAAGATTGAGTCGAAGCTCACTTCTACAACTGTTTTTGTAACTAAACGTAAAACCATTGATGTGATCTGCTTTCGCGGGAGCCGGGGGTTGCACGACTGGCTATTCAATCTCAGTGCAGTACCTGTTTTCTATGCGGGTCGGCTTTGCCACGGGGGGTTCGTGGCCGCACATCTCTCGGTCTGGGGCAAGATCAAGAAGCATATCCATCCCAAGAAGAGAACCTTGTTTTGTGGGCATAGTCTGGGCGGTGCTCTTGCTGAGCTGTCAGCAGCAAAACTTCATAAGAAACATCCTAACTTGAACCTTGTGACTTTTGGAAAACCGAATGTCTTTTTCAAAGGCTTTAAGCGTCCGTTGCACCTGGATGACCAGATTTCTGTGGTGTGCGGGTCAGATATTGTTACTCAAATACCCAAGCTATGTTATGGCCCAAGCAAGAGCCAGACCATGCTCTACTTCTCCAACTCCGGGCGAGATTATATTGATCCCGACAAGGCGTTCCGCGCCAAAGATCGACAGCTTGCTACAGTGATGTCAGACCATAAAATGGAGGGATATGCTGAGCGGCTCAAAGAGTTTGTGGGTAATCAAGGCAAAGAAGAGTTTGTGATAAGCAAAGAAGAAGCTGCTGAACTTAATAAATTAATGGACGAGGTGGAAAATGCTTAGATTAATCCCGTTACTCTTTTTTCTTGCTGGGTGTACCCAAATTGAAGCCTTAGCTGTTAGCGATGGAGATAATGCCTTTGCCTGTCTTAGGGGCGAGTCTGCGGCCACAGCAGGCGTTTTTGGCGGGAATCTGAGCGGAATTACGGTGGAAGTGCCTGCTACGGTAGATACCTCCCAGTGGTCAGCACAGGACTGGGCTACATTGGCCGAAATTTGTGACTAATAATGTCGAAATTTCTGGCTGTGTTCGTGGGTATCTTGGCGGGTTTGTATCCGATATCCCTGCATTCTTCTTTCGTTGAGATAATAATGGAAGAAAATAATATGGACAAACTGATCGCTATACTTAAACGGCACGAAGGGGTCAAGCACTTTGCTTACCGTGACAGCCTCGGCATCCTCACTATTGGTTGCGGCAGGAATATCAGCGGCGAAGAGCCCCACAAAGGGCTCGGAGTCAGCGAGGACGAGATCGAATATATGCTCCAGAATGACATTGAGCGTACTATTAAAGAACTGAGCCGTGAATACCCCTGGTTCAACGATATGGAGGAAGGTGCTCGGCGGGATGCAATCATAAACATGCACTTCAATCTTGGCAGGGCGCGTTTTGCAGGGTTTAAAAAAGCGATTGGGCATATGGAGATGGGCGAGCATGGTAAAGCGGCTACTGAGTTCTTAGACTCCCGTTGGGCCAAACAGGTGAAGGGCCGTGCAATAGAAGTTACGGATACAATCAGAACGGGAACTTACCCCGAATGGGTGAATCATGCTGGTTAAGTACGAATTTGAGGCAGGGATTAATCGGGAAGGAACGCAGCTCACTGCCGGGAGCGGTTGGTACGATGCCGATAAGATTCGTTTCCGTAAGGGCAGACCTGAGCAGATCGGTGGTTGGGCCAAATATTCTGTTAATGCTTTTTTGGGTGTATGTCGTTCATTACTGGACTGGGTAGCCCAATCGGCTATCGATTATCTTGGTCTTGGGACGAACCTGAAGTTCTATGTCAACGTAGGTGATGGTTACAATGATGTCACCCCGATACGAACCACCACCGTTGCTGGCGCGGTTACTTTCGCCGCATCCGCAAGCTCTTCAACCCTCGCGGTTACTAACATAAGTCATGGGGCGGTGGTTAATGATTTTGTGACCTATTCGGGCGCTGTTACCTTGGGAGGAAACATCACCGCTGCGGTGCTGAATCAGGAATACCAGATCAGTGCTATTACTAATCCGAATGAATACACGATTACAGCCAAAGATACCGCAGGGGTCACTGTAACGGCCAGTGTTCTTGACACAGGTAACGGTGGTGCTGCTGTTGTCGGGGAATACCAGATCAACACAGGCTTAAATACCTATGTTGCAGCATCGGGGTTCGGTGCAGGCACATGGGGCAGTTCGGCTTGGGGTGGTTCAACGGCAATTGGGGCTGGTAATCAGCTCCGGCTCTGGAGTCAGGACACCTTTGGTAACGATCTTATCTTTTGTGTTCGCGGTGGTGGCATCTACTACTGGGACGAGAGTGTAGGCACAGGAGCCAGAGGAGTGGCTCTTGCTGACAAGGTAGGAGCAGTGAGTCCTCCCACTCTGGCCTTGCAGGTGATGGTGTCAGATACGGATCGTCATACCATTTGTTTTGGGTCTAACCCTATTGGCAGTACCACTCTTGATCCGTTGTTTGTACGTTGGTCAGATCAGGAGAGTCCGTTTGACTGGACTCCAACATCTACCAATACCTCGGGCGGCGTAACTCTGACTGCTGGCTCCTACATTATCGGGGCAATTAAAACACGGCAGGAAATACTGATCTTTACCAATAACAGTATCCACTCCATGCGGTTTTCTGGAGCGCCTTTCACCTACGAGTTTGATGTAGTGAACGAAGGCTTGTCGATGGTGTCACCCAATGCGGCCACTAACGCAGGTGATATGGTCTTCTTCATGGATAGAGGGGGCTTCTATTTCTATAACGGTTCGGTACAGAGGCTCAAGTGTACGGTGCTGGATTATGTTTTCAGTAACATAAATACCGCTCAGGAATTCAAGATTTTCGCTGCCAGCAGCCTCGATTTTTCAGAGGTGTACTGGTTCTATCCTGTAGGAAGCGGCAACACTGAATGTACCAATTACGTTAGTTATAATTATCTGGAGGATTCGTGGGCAATAGGCACCCTGAACAGGGCTGCGTGGATACCTGCTGGCACTCGAACATACCCGATTGCTGCCACCAACATAGTGGATGCCAATGAGAATTATCTTTACAACCATGAGTCTGGTTATGACGATGACGGTTCAGCCATGAACGCCTACATTGAATCAGGTGGTATCGAGATGGGTGACGGGGAGCAGCTCATGTTTGTTAATCGCATGATTCCAGATTTTAAATTTCGCGGGGCTACTGGCAGTGCGTCGATGACGGTTACTTTCAAGGGAAAAGATTTCCCCTTGAATTCAAGTAGTACGCTGGCGACCTCTACGGTTACTTCCAGTTCGTCCCAGTCGTTCATTCGAGCTAGAACACGGGAATCGATTATCAGGGTAGCCAGTACCGGAACAGGTTATGGCTGGACGTTGGGGCAGATGAGGTTTGATGTCAGGCCAGACGGGAGGCGCTAGTGGCACAAAAAACTAACTCAGTAGTCTTGCCTACAGCCAATACTGCTTATGACTTCCAGAACGAGCTGACGATGCGAAGAACGCTTGAGCGTTCTTTCGCGGATGTGCAGGATAACCTCAATGAAGTAACAACCAAGGTTGGCAAAGAAGAATCCTTGGCCATGAAACGATTTCAGTTCTTGTTGATGGGGGCGGTTAATGGCTGATGCGATCAAGGTACTTGGACAGCTTGACGCAGCGGCGACTACATCCGAAACGCTTTATACCGTGCCTGACCTTAATCTAACGACTGTCAGCTCTCTGGTAGCCTGTAACCGGAACGGTTCAGCCGAGACCTTTCGTGTAAGCGTACATGTTGAGGGCGCGGTCGCTGATAACAAGCAATACCTTTACTATGACAAAGAAGTGCCAGCCAATGATTCGCTGGCGATAATTATCGGAATGACGCTTAACCAGTCTGATGTGGTTAAAGTTTATGCTGGGGGAACCGGCATGAGTTTTAACCTTTTCGGTGTGGAAACAAGTTAGGACTAAACTATGAATATGCAGCCGCCATTACAGAGAACGGCAAACCAGCTATCGGACTACGGTAGGTTCGGGGACAGTACACTCGTCCACATGAATCCTGCTGAGGTTCGTGGTCTGGCATCCATGTCGCCAACAGGCGAGCTAAGCATTAACCCTGTTACTGGTCAGCCGGAAGCATTCCTTCCTTTCCTAGCACCCATTATAGGGAGCGCTCTGGGAACATCATTGTTGGGCGGTACGGCGTTAGGGATGGCAGGTGCTGGCGCGTTAGGTGCTGGTCTTGCAACATGGTATGAAAGTGGGGATTTCGAGAAAGGATTGATAAGTGGTGTAACAGGATTTGGTTTGGGCAAGCTATTTGGGGCTGGAGCGGATGCAGCCCATTTGTCTGATGAGTTAGCTGGACTACAGGGAGCGCAGCAGGCTGTTACTGAAACCGGAACGGCATTGGCTGGCCAACCGATTCCTCAGATGCTGGCTGGGCCTCCTTCACCAACAACCCCTCAAGCAGTTTTGGACATGGGGGGCCAGCACACGTTTTTGGGAGCTGAGCCTCTTACTAATATTAGCGAAGGGTTAAGCCCTGAACAACTTGCTTTTGTAGATGCTAAATCTGGGTTCGGTAATGCTCAAAATGCTTTAGAAGCAGGACGAGCAGCATTAACCCCCGGCCAAAGAGCAGGAGCCATGTTTAGCGGTGAAGGGTTAAAGGGAATGGTTGGCGCACTGAAAGACCCAGCGGCTGTTATTCCTCTTGGCCTCGGTGCAGCGACTCAGGCAAACGTGGCTCAACAGGAATACATGGAAGACTTGCGTAAGAAGCAGCTTGGAGAGCAGACCGCTAAGAACCGCAGGTTCGAGGGCATTCTGCATGGCGCACGGGAGATGGCATCTAGAACTCGCGGTACGAACCCCTACAAGAATCCGTTTGCAGCCGAAGGCGGCAGAGTTGGTTACCAAGAGGGTGGTCATGTTGGCCAAGAAGGCTCATGGCCTTATCCTTCGTGGGACTATGTTCCTTACGAAACGGCGGATGGAACTCTTGTTGATGCGACGGGGGGAATACTGGAAGGCGATACTGATATGCTTACTGCTGGTGGGGCGCCGGGAATGGTTATTCTTGGTACTGACCAGTCAGCAGTAAACCCTCTTATAACTCCTGGTCAAATAGCTGGCTATACGCCTGGCTCTGGTCAGGGAACGGGGACTTATCGAGATGATCCTTGGGCTGACCCGCAGGAAGGTATCGTTGGAACTGGTGTAAGGGATGGCAAGTATTTCATAGATACACTAGCGGGTTCAGGCGCTGAGCAGCAATCGTTTCTGCGGGGTGGTTTTGAGCAACAGCCTCCTCCAGATTACCGGCATGGTTTTGAAAAGGAGTTTGATTTCTTCGAGCATGAAGAAGAGCCGGAGCTTGATCGTGGTTATGACCTGTTCGGTGCTGGTGCATCGGATTATCTGGCTGGAATGTATGGTCTGAATGAAGAGCAATTAGCGTCGTTCTATGACCAGATACAGGGTTTATCCCCCGAAGATCGTACCTTGGCCAGTTTTGACGACATCCTGAGCCAGTTCAGCGGAGTAACAGGTGGTATTAGTAATGTTGACGCAGGGGTAACAGAGACCACTCCGGAGGATACAGTGATTACGGCGGGTGATCCGCCAGTTACAACAGATATCTTTAGCGGTGATGATCCTGATGTGATTGATGACACTCTCACTTCGACCGCTGGGGTCAACTTATTGACCCAGCTACAGTCGATTAGCCCCAATGTTGACGGTGACCTCACTCAGGAAGAGGGGGATGCGATTGTTGATCTTATTGCTGGCGGAGCTGACAGGCAACAGATAGCCGACTACTACGGTATGACCCTTGCTGAGTTGATGGACTACTACAACACCCTTACTGCTGTCGATGACACCACCACTGTTGTCGATGATGGCGGCGACGTTAGCACCTTTCCTACTACCAGTTATTACAAATACCAAGGGCCAGATGGTCAATGGCTTTACAAGGCTGTTGAGGGTATGGGTAGAACGGAGTGGGATATTAGTATAACAAAAGAAGAATATGATGCGGCTATGGCTGGCGGAACCGATGTTGTCGATGACACTGTATCGACCACAGGACTATTGGCGCAACTACAGGGGATTAGCCCAGATGTGGACGGTGATTACTCTTGGGACGAAGCTAAGGCGATTGCGGGTCTGATTGAGTCAGGAGCTGACAGGCAACAGATAGCTGACTATTACGGCATGACTGTTGCCGAATTGGACGACTACTATTCAGCGCATGTACAGAAGGTGAATACCCCCTATATTAATCTAGACACAGGCAAATATTGGGCTGAAGAAGAATTGATGGGTGCGGTTAGGGCTGGGACTCTCACTCTCAGCGCAGCCAACGAGCTATATGCAGCGGGCAGTATGGATGGCCCTTCTCTTCCTTTCTCAGACGAGGAACGGGTAAGCCTTGGTTATACCGACCCTTATTATAAGGGCTGGGACTTGTGGAACCCAGTTACAGGGAGGTGGGTAGATGAATCTCTGAATGTTGTTGTTGACGAGCTGCCCCCAGATGAAGAGCCACCTGAAGAAGAGCCACCTGAAGAAGAGCCACCTGAAGAAGAGCCACCTGAAGAAGACCCGACCTGTCCATCACCCGACACCTTGATTAAATTGAAGGACGGGGAAACCACGGCTGGCGAGCTAAAGGTAGGTGACTTGGTACATACCCAGCATGAAGATACGTTGGAGTGGGGTGATTGGCCTGTTACTCATGCTGAGATTGTTGAAAATCAACCACGCTTAAAGCTGATCTTTTGCGATGACAACAATGAAGAATCAGAAATTGTTTGTTCTTGGTCGCATAAGTTTAATGTAGACGGCAAGGAGTGGGTTGAAGCAGAGGATATGCAAGTAGGGGATGTAGTGAGTGGAATCCCGTTGCGTTCTGTAGAGCTGGCCGAGGATGGCGATGTTGTAAAGATCACAGTGGATGAAGCCCACACCTATGTAGCAGGAGGCTTGTTGTCACATAACAAAAGCCTTGATGAATTAGGCTCAGCGTTATGGAACATTACTAATCCGAGTGATATAGACGGTGATTACTCTCAAGAGGAAGTGGATGCGGTAGTGGGTCTGATTGATGCGGGACATAACAAAAAAAGGATAGCTGACTACTATGGCATGACTGTTGATGAATTAATGGGGTACTACAACACTATTAAGGCCGGTGACACCACCACCGTTGTTGATGATGTAATGACAGGAACCCCTCCATGGGAAATTGACTATGCGCCGCTGTGGATGGAATTAGAGAGCGTTACCCCCCGTGATCAGATCGACGGGGATTATTCTCAAGCAGAAATTGACGGGATTGTAAGTCTGATTGACGCTGGAAACGAACTGAGGGGAGAGTATGCGAGCAATGAGGAGTACATAAGTGCGATAGCTGATTATTACAACATGAGTGTTGATGAATTAATGGGGTATTACAACCACATTAAGACAGCCGGTTCTCTACAAGCCACTACTCCTAGCGATCAGATTGATGACGATTATTCTCAGACTGAAATCGATTCCATTGTCAGTCTCATTGATTCAGGAGCTGACACGCAACAGATTGCTGATTACTACAACATGACCGTTGATGAATTAATGGGGCATTACAACACTATTACAGGCAGCGGCACTGTTGTTGATGACACTGCCACCGCTAACCCTTTATTGACCCAACTACAGGGGATTAGCCCAGATGTGGACGGTGAGTACTCTCAGACTGAAGTCGATTCTATTGTCAGTCTTATTGATTCAGGAGCTGACAGGCAACAGATAGCTGATTACTACGGTATGACCCTTAATGAGTTGATGGACTACTACAACACCATTAAGGCTGGCCCTGCTGACACCGCCGTTGTTGCTGATACTGCGACTGATACTGTGGTTGATACCGTCGAGGATACAGCCGCAGCAGCTACTACTGACAGGTCAGCGTTAATTCAGGATTACGTTAAACAAACTTTCGGTGATCCTCCTTATACTCAAGATCAGGCTCTGGACTTTGCCCGTGTAGCCCTTGATAACAATGTTTCGGCAGAGGAAGTTGCGGATGCCCTTAATGTCCCCCTAGATGTAGTCACTGATCTATATGGTCAGGTGTTTGCTTCCAGCGATATAGCCACTATCCCTGAAGTAAGTGAGGGGGAGATTCAGGACGTAATTGGTGCGACAACTGAATTTTCGGGGATTCCTTCTGCTGAGCTGTGGGCTGGGTCTGGGTCTTATAGCGGTGATATGGCGGGAGCGGAGGAAGCTGCGTCTGCTACAGTGGAATACCAGAACCAGCAGGAAATGGAAGAGTCGATCCGTAACTATGTTGCCGATACCTATGGAGAGCCTCCCTACACCCAGCAACAGGCTATGGATTTTGCGGGTGATGCGTTGGAGGCTGGGCTGCCAGCAGAGACCGTAGCTGCTGCTTTGGACGTTCCTGTTGATACTGTTGTCGCTCTATATGATGCACAAGGGGTGTATGGTGGAGGTCGGGTAGGTAAGCGTCAGTTCATGACATCGGTAGGGCCAGTGGAGCTGGCCAACGGTGGGATTGCCGATCTTCCGGTTAGTCCTGAGATGATGCAACCAATGGAGGAAGTGATCCAAGAAGAGGTTATCGTTGAGGAAGAGCCTTATGTGGATTTCCCCCAACTTATCGAGATGACTGTCGAAGCGATCAAGGGAAACATTGAGGATTCTGACGCGATTATCAATCAGTTTATAGAAGAGTATGGTATAGAGAAATTTCAGATGTTAAGGGATGCGGTTCTTAAATCAGTGGCTGGTAACCCAGAAGCCCAGACAGAAGGCATCATTTCTGGAGCGGGCGGAGGAATGGACGATGAGATCATGGGTGTTATCGGCGAACAACAAGACATAGCCGTATCTCCGGGCGAGTACATCGTGGCTGCTGATGTTCTGTCAGGGTTAGGAGATGGTGATACTAATGCTGGCGCTGATGTGATGGATCAAGTAGCGGCTAATGTAAGGGCGGCAAGAACTGGAGGTAGACAACCCGCTCCTATTGACTTGTCAAAGGTAATGCCAGCATGAGTCTGGCAGCACAAGATTTAGGTGAAGAAAATATAATCAGGGCTATCCCTGCGGAGAAAATCCTTGAGATTTGGCCAGCGGTTTCTTCAATGCTTTATCCGGCTGTAGAGCGTTCGCATGGCCGGTGGACAATGCCATCATTGTTGTCGGCTTTAAAAAACGGAAGCCAGCAGTTATGGATTATTTATGAGGAGAACGAACCCATAAAAGGGGTGGCTACGACTGAGATATTGTCTTACCCGAACCGGAAAATGTTGGCTGTACAGTATCTAGGTGGTAACGGTTTGAATACATGGGGTTTGGCTATACTGGATGTGTTTCAGAAATTTGCCGAAGCGACTGGTTGCTCAGGGATTGAAGCCACGGCGCGTAAAGGATTCTGGAAATGGTTTAAAGAACATGGTTATGAAGATGCATACACGGTTTTTGAAAAGAGGATTGACGAGTGAGTAAAGGCGGCGGCGGTCAAAATACAGTTACAACTCAGGTAGAGAAACTGCCTGAAGAGCTAGTCCCGTTTTACGAAGACCTGTTGGGGCGAGGAACTTACGAGTCCCTCACCGGATATGTCCCGTACCCTTCAAGACGACTAGCTGAATTCGATCCCTATGAGGGTGGCGCTCAGAAAGCATATGCCGAGATGGCTCTTGCTGGGACTCCAGAATCATTCAGGGAATCTCAAGCAGTAGCCAGAGAGGCAGCTATTGGAAGCCCTTATCAGCGGGCGCTAATGGCAGATCAGGCTACTCAGGAAATGATGCGTGGCGTGGGTGAATATCGCAGAAACCGTCCACAATTTGCTGATATCAGGACTGGAGCAGTGGACTTTACGCAGCCAGGAACTCAAGAAGATTATCTGGCCGATCAAGGTGATCTAACTGGTTTGGAGGGGGCCGCAATCGGTAATCTAAAGGGTCTGACAGGTGCCACAATAGGTAATCTAAAGGGTCTGAAAGGAACCACAATAGGTAATTTAAAGAATCTGAAAGGAGAGGCAGTAACCGATATTGGTGTAGCTGGCTTTGGGGATGAAGGCATTCTTGAGTCGTACATGAATCCATACCAGCAGAACTTTTTAGATGTGCAGAAAGACCTTGCCAGAGAGGAGTCCGAGAAAGCGGCTAACCAGATTGCCGCTCAAGCGGCTATGTCAGGTGGTCTTGGTGGTTATCGTGAAGGAGTGATGCAGTCAGAGAGAGAACGTAATCTAGGAACTCAACTGGGTGAGATTCAATCCCGTGGAGATATGGAGAATTATCTTCAGGCACGACAGGCTTTTGAAGCAGACAGGGCGGCGGATTATACGGCTGATGTGGCTAACAGACAGGCCGCCTTACAATTTGGAGAAGCTGATCGACAAGCGGCTTTCCAGTTTGGACAAGCCGATAGAGATGCAGCTCTACGTTTTGGAGAAGCTGACCGACAGGCAGCCCTACAGTTTGGAGAGGCAGATAGACAGGCAGCTTTTCAGGATTTAGCTCAGGCACGACAAGCCTTTGAGCAAGACCGTCAGGCAAATATCCAGCGAGCCGAGTTCAACAGAGCAGGTCTTGGTGAGGCAGCCCAGCTAGGCATGCAGGGCTACGGATCACTCGGACAGGACATTGATCGTCGAATGATGGCTGGTCAGAGGATGAGCGATCTTACCGGAACTCGTCAGGCGATGGAGTATGATCGTCTAGGACAGCTTGAGTCTGCCGGACAGCGCCGTAGAGCGCTTGCACAACAGGGGCTGGACATCGGTTACCAAGACTTCCTGCGTCAACAGGCGTTCCCCAGAGAGCAGCTCAACTTGTACAGTAGCATGTTGCGTGGAATTCCAGTTGGCCCCGGTCAATATACGGCTATGTACGGTAATACGCCTAGCCCTCTGCAACAGATGGTTGGAGCTGGAATAAGCGGTATTGGGGCTTATAACTCCCTTACTGGTGGTGGCGGCGGCTGGGGAGGTACAGGCTAATGTTGGGTAATATTCTTGAACAGGAAGACGTTATAAAAGGGCTGCCAGATGATTATCTGTACGCAGAAGCAGAACAGCCTTCTGGGCAGTTACCCCCGTTTCTGGTGGTATCTGAAATCCAGCGCCGGACAGATATGCGTGAACGCTATGAGGCTACTCAAGATCAGCCCCAAAGCACAATAACTCAACAAATAGTAGCTGAGGGCTTAGGTGGTATGTCTCCGATGGACATGGCCTCTCAGACAATGGGTTCTCCCATTCCCGCTGACCCTACTTCCCAAGTTCCTGTTGTTGCAGCGACAGGTGCGCCCCCTCCTCCCACTGGGGGTGTGGCCATTGGAGACTCCGGTTTGGCGGGGATGGGGGGACAACCACAGATGGTAGCTTCCGGCGGTGTAGTTGGGATGTCTAATGGGGGTGCTGCTGGCGGTGGTAGTAACATGGTGGCTGCGGTTAATGCTGCTATTGACAAGTTAAGAGCAGAGGGAAGAGACCCCGGTGTATATTCCCAGTATGAACTGAGAATAATGGGCGAAAAGATATTAGGCACTGATAGACTTCCTACCTTGCAGCAGCAAGGTTATCGCCAATATAGGCCCGATTTAGGTGCTGACTATGAACCACAAAGTATGGATTATGGTTTTCTGAGTTATGATCCCGACGCTCTGTCGAATCGAGCTATAGATGCAGTCGCTGGATTAGTCAGACCATCTGTGGCTTCGGAAGAGGCTAGGAGCATAGAGAGAGGAGAGCAAGAAAGATATGGCGCTGAAGCTGAGCAAAGAGGCAGCGATGTTGCTCAGTTTATCCGTGAAGATGAGCAGCTTGGAATACTGGGCGGTGTGGTCAGAGGTGCGGGAAATGTCGTCGGGGATGCGTGGACTACATATATGTCAGAGCCTGCTGGTGAGATAGGCGACGTTTTACAGGCGGGATGGCGCGACACAATGGATGATCTTAGTGATCTTCGGGGCAGAGACCGTGAGCGACTTTTGGAACCTAATCCTGAAAGAGACAGGTTAATGGTAGCTGGAATGTTTCCTGAGCTTGAAGGACTAGAAGAAGGAAGTATCCCCGCAGAGCTTCTTAGGGCAGATGTCGGCAATATTGCAGGTATTGCGGGTCAATTTCAGCGTGAAGCTCAACTTAGTGGGTCACCTACTACAGATACTATTGAAAGCGTAGGTGATCGTCTGGGTGAAGATTACGGTAAGAATTTACCTTATGGGGTTGGGGTTGAAGATCAACAGGCGCTCAAGACAGATCGGGCGCGAGGATATCTGGATGAGATGGAGGCTTTAACCGCTGAAGATGTAGCAGCAGAGGAATCCATAGTAGCAGATTACAGGGATCGCATTGAGCGTTCCCAGCAGCAGGCTAGGGACGATGCTTTCAATGCGTGGCTGGGGCATTTTGGAGCCGGTGTGGCCGGAGGAGACCTACAGGGAGGTCTTGAAAGGGGTGCTGGGGCAATCGGTGACATCAAGAAGGAAAGCCGTGCTACTACATTAGCTCTCGAAGAAGGTATCGTTGCCTCTGAAAGAGCGAGGCGTAAAACTGCGGTGGATGCTCTCAAGTCGATGGCAGACATTGATGTTAACTTTCTTAAACTGGCCAATGAGGTTTCACGAGAAACCGGGCTGATGGACAGAAGCGAGGATGACAAACAGATAGCGCTGATGAATCTGATTGGAGACCTTATGCCAGATACAACTATTTCGGAGCCAGACGAGATACGCACCAACCTCATAACTATGTTCAATGCGATAGCTCACCTTTTCGGTCTTCCTCAAGTCAGTACTACTGGTGGTGGCGAAGTTGGAACTGATCCAACCACCAGAGTTCCTATAACCGATTTTAACCAGTAAGTTAGGTGAGTGAATGCCATTTGATTATGCTGGAGCAAAACAAGCTGGTTATAACGATGAGGAAATAGTTGGTCATCTTGCTTCGTCTTCAAAATTTGATGTAGAGGGAGCGCGAGCTGCTGGTTACAACTTTTCCGAAATCGCCCAGCATATGGCAAGTGATCCGACGGAAACGGGTGAGTTTTTTGGCCGAGAAGCTCTTGATGTGCCAGCTAAATTTGCTCAGGGAGCGGTACAAACTTTACGAATGGGGGCAGAGGCTTTTGGAGCTGAAAACCCTGTTGCTAACAAGATAAAAGGAATTGAAGATTATTTAGGATCGTTGATCAGTGCTAAGTCTTTGGGGCAGCAGGAAGAAATTGCGCGGATATTTGAAGAGGCTGAAGGAGAAGGGGTTAAGGAAAATGTAGTAGCGGGTCTTCAAGCATTAACGGTTGCCCCTGTTGACACCTTGGCTCAGTTTGGAGGGTCGGTTGTCCCTTTTATTGCGGCAGCCCTCGCGGCTCCGCTCGCTGCTATTCCCTTTGCTGGGGCGGTTGGCTTGGGTTTGGTGAAAGGAGCAATTTATGACTCTGTTGAACAAGAGTATATAGACGCTGGTACTGATCCTGAAACAGCCAAACATATTGCGAAAGAGGCGCAAAAATACCTTGGGGAAAACGTAGATCAAATTGCGTTAGGGGGTGTGCTGGGGGTAATAGCGGCTCGCAGCGGTTTGGAGACCGCAGTAACACGAATAGTGGCTGGGAATCTGGCGAAGAAAAAGGTTCTCCCTACAGGTATGAGGGCTATTGTAGGGGGAGCATTAGTAGAATCTGTTCCTGAAGCAATTCAAGCCGGACAGGAGCAGTACGCTGGCAATCTTGCCAGACAAAGACAAGGGTTTGATGTTGACCTGATGGAAGGTGTTGTAGGTCAAAGCGTTTTTGAAGGCGGTGCTGGTCTGATACTGGGTGGAGGCGTTGGGGCATATACGGGTCGGCGTAACCGTATCTCTAATGAAGATCATGCTGCGTTACTTACCAGAGAGAAAGAATTAGCAGAGGATGAAGAACGTCGTATAGAGAGATTATTAGCCCCTGAACCCCTTGGGGATGAGGAGGCTGTGGAAGCATGGGCTGAAACCTATCCCCCTCCTGATGCTGCCGCTATCCCTACGGCTGAGACCGTACCAGAAGTTGATACTACCCCTCGCACCTTAGAGCCACGCCAGCTTCAAACTGAAGCAGAAACTATTATCCGCAGGACTGACCCAAATCAACATCTTACTTTTTTAGCGCACCCAATTCCAGATGGAAGCGGTTATCAAATCAGGGGAAGTGACGGTCAAAACTATGGAAGACCTGTTACCGATCTGGAAATGGGGCATCAGCTTGCGTTCCGTCTTAATCAAGTAAAGAAAGATCAACAATATATAAAGTCAGCTAACGATTCTATAAATTTAAGCGGTGCGTCTGGGGAAAATGAATTTACACTTAAAAATCTTTTACGTCTTGGTAATAGGGTTTTAAACCCACGTTATAACCAAGTTACTTATAGAGATATAAACGCCGCTGCCGATGCTGACACTAGCGAATCAATACTAAACGATCATCGTCGGCAAGCAATTAGGAATTTACCGCTGGAGCAGGCGGAGTTCTATTTAACACAAGGGTCGCCAGCTAACCGTGCCAAGAGTCGTGCGGAAATGTTGCGTCTTTTTACTCCCAGCCAACGATTAAATTATAACCGTAAACAAAAAGGTCTTCCTGAGCAGGCAGTTTTTACTATGTCTGAGGCTCGTAAAATTTTAGGAAAAAGTTTTGGTAATTTAGCCAACCCCCAAGTCATCACCCCCGAAGTACAATTTCAGTCAGATATGGCAGCTACTTCTATCCCTATATCTCAACGGGAAGCAGGGCGGCAGCGTAAGACTAAAACCCTTATTAACGAAGGGTTATATCGTATATCTGAAGGCGCTCCAAAGAAGGTCTCTATAGCCGATCTAACAAAGCTGTTACTCCAAAAAAATATTTCCTCGCCTCTTAATTCCCCCGCAATGAAACCCTTGATCAAGGCGTTCACTGGCGCAAGCAATGCCAACGCAATGACCGAGGGAGACAGACGGGTTCTCTATAAAAATCTTAACCGATTCCAAGCCTTTGAACAGTCCACTAAAATCCCGCTCTTCACCGCTCGGCCTTTCAGTGCCGAACAATTCAGCACTGTCGTTGAAGCTGTTAACTCGACAGGCAATATGGAAGATTCCTTTGTAGCCGAATCGGCTAACATTTCCCCTGACGATACGGCCACTATAAAGGCTTTGCAACAGGAGCTACGCAAGCAAAGAGTTATTGTCAATAATAAGGTTCGAGCCTTTGGTCAGCAAACCGCTGCCGAGGCTGATCTTTTGTTGGCGGCTCCTGAAGGATACGCCGAGAAACAAGCAGCGACTCAGGCAGAGGCCGCTGTTCGTGCTGATCGTTTTAAACTTCTAGCTGACCTGCGTACCGCCCTTAATTCCTACTTGGATAAACGCGGGCTGGGAGATGTAAAGGTACGTCTTGATGAAGCCTTTGAGGACGCTATTGCGGGCAACACACAAGGCTTTTATGACCGTGATCTGCGTACCGTATTTTTTGCGCTGGATCGAATCCCTGACGCAGCCTCCCTTACTCCTGAGCAGTTAATAGCAAGCCTTGAGAACATCATGGGCCACGAGATGGTTCACGCCCTGCGTGGTATGGACTTGTGGACTGAGGCCGAGTGGGATTCTCTGGTTAACGCTACCATGCAGCGCGAAAAGTCGGACGGCGAAACTTACATGAAGTGGGCAGTAAAAAATTATCCCGACAAGATTCCCAGCATCGTACAGGAAGAAGCAGTGGCGGAGATGATTCGGGATGTTATTGCTGGCAAGTCAAAGGTAGCAGGGAAACCCCGGAACTTAATCCAGCGGATATTTGATTTCTTCGAGCGGTTAGCTAACTACTTGAAAGTTTCCCAGTTTAATACCTTCGAGGAAATGGTTGACGGGATTATTGCAGATGTAGAGAGCGGGGTTACCGGAGCCAGAGAGCGAGGGGTGATACGCACCCCGCGCAGGGCGATTGAAGAGATTGAAAGTCTGGGTCGAGAGCCGACCACAACGATGGACTCTCGTTTAGAATCGAGAAATTTAGTTGAAGCAGTACGGCAGATAGCAGACCAGCGGATTGCTGAAGAGGTTGCACAGGGCAAACGCCGCAGAAATATAATCAAGATAGAAGACATAGCCAGGGCTTTGAATGAAGATCATCTCGCTACTTATGGGCGCAAGCTAGACCCAACTGTGACAGAAGACCAGTTAATAGCTGCAAAGGTTATTGCAGACGATATAAAGCAACAAATGACTCGTGACATTACTGGTCAGGGCTGGTATGATGCGGATGTTCAAAAGGCTTTCATGCTACTAAGTGAAATCCCCAGCTTAGAAAGTTTGGGTACTAATGAAGACCATAGGGTGATTTGGTCAGCGATTACTGGCCCTACATCCAACAACATGAAAGTTCCTCTGAACACTAGAGTTGCTACAGCCTCTATGTTGGGTTATCTGCGTAGTGGAAAACTTCCCACTGTTCCCCCTGCTGCGGGGGCAACGACCGAGGGCATTTCCCGCGCTGGCTGGGGGAAAAATCAACGAGCGGTTGCGAAGGGTATGCAGGTCATATCCAAGCTAATAGAAGACAAAGGTGTAGAAGGATTTGCTGATTGGTGGCTCTCTCCGCATACTAAAGGCGAATTGACCGCCATTAGAAAAGCGGCTGGATTATCTGGCCCACCAAGCGGCCTGAGCGGCACTAAGGACAGCTACCATCTAGGCGCGATGATTATTGGAGACAAGACTGGAAGGTTTTCTCTTAACATAAACGGATACGAAGGAACCACAAAGGACGTTTGGTATACCCGTAGTTATAATCGCGCATTTGGAGATATGCTGGGTACGCCAGTTCTCAACGAGAAGACGGGGCAATTAGAGGACGTTGTCCAAGGAGCGCCACGAAATAACGTTGAACGCCGCCAAATGGAAGCGTTCAACAGATTGGTTCTCAACCAGATAAAGCAAGAGGGACTTTCAGAAGCGGATGCACAAGCTATCCTGTGGTTCCATGAACAGAATTTATATACCGAGCTTGGGGTTCTGTCAGTTCCCGGCTCATTTAGCGAAGGCGTGGAGGCAATACATGGCACTCTCAAAATACGACAAAGAGTTCGCGGAAGCGATGAAGGTCAAGCTCAACTTGAACCGGAAGATGCGCTCGAAGGCTGGAGAGGAATCAGCCCAGCTCAACGGGTCATCCGTTCCTTTAGGCGATCAGCTCAGGAACGGGATAGCGGAAGCTACGATAGCGAGACATCCGGGCCTTACCAAAGAGGAAGTGTTGAGGGATATGGAGCTGATGGGCTTCTAAGTTTCTCTCCCGACCCCGCTGCTCTCGACACATATCAGGCTGCCAATCTTTCTCTTCCTGAGATCGAACAAGTAGACTCTGCTACCAATGCGGAATCTTACAACCGTGATATGCGCGAGGCTATGGAAGCCCATCCTAAAGGCGCTCAGGTAACAATCAAAAGCCCTCAAGAGCTTGCAGAAGCAAGACTATTTCGCACCGCAAGTGGGAGCGGATTTGCAGTAATGCCAGACGGTGATGTTGTTGCCGTCTTTGCCTCTCCAAACGAACCTAGTCGTGGCTCTTATGCGATGCTTCAGGCGGCGGTACAAGCTGGGGGCAAGAAACTTGATGCGTTTGACACCTACCTCCCTGATATTTATGAGACCGTTGGCTTTCGCCCAGTAGCGCGAGTTCCTTGGAATGATGAGTTTGCTCCTGAAACTTGGAACAAAGAGACCTTTGCTGCGTACAACAATGGCGAACCTGACATTGTGTTCTTTGTGCATGACCCTGATTATTTTGGGGGAGAGACTAATGTTCCCACTGTTGAGAAGTATGCAGATGGAGTCGCGTTACAGGATGAGGCTCTAGCGAAGTACCAATATATGGCATATAGGAAGGCTACTGAGGTCGATAACTTCTTTGGTACGTTTGAAGAGTTTATAGCTAGCCACCCCGATCAAGCAAGCAAACCAATCCCTGCAAAACTAACAACCCAGCCTGAAGATTCAGCAGCTCTTGCTGCTGACGAGTCAAAGATAGCGGATGAGAACCGGGCTGACACCGAAGCCGATCAACGAGCTAACAAAAAAATTGAAGCTGTCAACAGGTTAGAATCCCGCACTGGCCCCCCTGAAGTAACCAGAGATGTCGCCTATACACAGGTCGCCAACCTTGCAGCCGACCGTGCTGAAAAGGGGTTGGGAGATTTCGAGGATGGACAAGTCTCGTGGGAAACCCCTACCGATGCGGGTAAGAGATTTAAGAAAACTCGTAAGGCGGCAGACTTCCTTATCTTTCAGGCCCAGGACAAATACCTTGATCTAAAGAGAGATGAAGCTGCCATTAACCAAGCGAGGGAGAAGGCTGGCCTTCCCCCTTTAAACGCCCTGCAATCGGTTTATAAAGGCGAAGAAAGCATACATGGAATAATTGCCAAGGCATTTGAGGATGTAGAGTTTGATGAGATGAGACCGCTGTTGGCCAAGATGGCTGAAACGGGAGTTGATCTCAGGCAAATGGATGTCTTTCTTATCCTTCGTCATGCCATTGAGCGTAACGCTCATATCCGCAAGATAAACAATGACCTCAAGGGAACCGCCGAATACAACCCGAACCTTGAAGACGGAGGTTCGGGATCGTTAACCATTGACGGGGTGAAGCATCGCTTGACTGATGATTACGTCAAGAGCGTTATGCGTAATGACTACGGTATGACTTGGAACGATTCCACCAACAGGTGGGAGGGCGGTAACAGCCGGGGTGTTTCTATTTCTAACTTGGCTAAAGATTACGATCAGATGGGCAGGCGTACACTAGATGTGTACAAGGATTCGGGTTTAATTTCCGACAAGGATTACGATTTCCTTTCTTCCTACTATACCTACTATGCACCTTTGCGTGGCATATCTCCCAACGAGGATATTGCCACAGAGGAGCTTATCCGAGAACGAGGAACTGGTTCGGCTAATCTCGGTATAAGAGGAAAAGAACTCCTGACTGCGCGTGGGCGCGAATCGGAGGCGTATGGGCCATTATCCACGACTTATGCGGAAAGGCAGAGAGCTATTGTGCGCGGGGCTAAGAACGTCCATGTAGGGCAACGTCTGTTGAATCTCATCCGCGCTCATCCTAATCCAGATTACTGGAATATCACCACTGAGCAAAAGGGTGGGGAAAGAATCGGGGTAAAGGAAAACGGGATACAGTATTTCGTAGACATTGCTGATCCACGGTTGCGCGGAGCGTTGTTAAATCTGGATGCGAAACAAAGTGGTCTCACAATGGGTATGGCGAGGGCTGTAAACCGTTATCTTTCACTTGTTAATACTAGCCTCAACCCAGAGTTTGTTATGGGTAACTTTTTTCGGGATTTGCAAACAGCGCTGGGTAATCTGGTAGGTGAACAGTCCATGAAAGGGGGGCTTGCTCTTGATACCAAAGGATTAAAGCGCGGCATAATGAAGGATGTGTTGCCCAGTATTGGACAGTTCCTCCAAGGGGTCAGGCGCAGTAAAAATCTCAAGCCAGAGATGCAAAAATTATTTGATGAGTACAGGAGGTCAGGCGCTAAGACTGACTGGTATCATGCGAGAACTCCAACCGAATCAGCCCAGACCATCGAAACCCTAAGCCAGATGGCCGAAGGTACATTCAAAGGTAATACCAAGGCTCGGTGGGGAGCAGTAACAAATTTGGTAAACGATGTTAATAGCGCTGTGGAAAACGGGGTAAGATTTGCAACCTTCAAAAAAGCCAAGGAGCTATTCGTAAAAAACGGTATGCCTGAGAAGTTAGCCATAGCACAGGCTGCCACTCTTGCTAAGAACTTAACAGTAAACTTCAATCGCAAGGGTAATTCTGGCGAACTGTTGAACGGTTTGTATTTATTCTTCAATGCTTCGGTGCAGGGTACGGCTAACTTTGTGCGCGGTATCCGTTCTTCACGCAAGAAACAGGCTCTGCTTACGGCAATGGCTTCGTGGGGAGCGCTTTTAACCTTGTTAAATGAAGAGTTTAGCGACGAAGATGATGAGACAGGGCGTAGTTATTACGATGGTATAGATGACTACCAGAAAGAACGAAACATGATCTTCATGAAAACAATGAACCCTCTTTATAAAGGTGACCCCAAAGATTTCTATAAGATTCCCTTACCTTATGGGTATAACGTGCTTCATATTTTGGGATTGAACACTATGGAATCATTGCTAGGACAGAAAAGTCAGCAAGAAGCCGCCACTGATATTGTGGCCGGAGCCGTAGGATCATTCGCTCCCGTAGGATTTAGTTCTTCGGAGAGAGGTGTGGTGACGAGGGGAGCTATGGCGGTCGTGCCTCAATTTTTTAAACCCTTTGCTGAGATATTGGCTAATGAAAATTTCTTTGGCGCTCCCATTTTCAGGGAAAACATGGACTTTGGAACGCAGCTCCCCCGGAGCAGCCTGTCACTGACGTCTACTCCTGAGTGGTTAAAGACAACGACTGAGTTTTTAAACGAAATTAGCGCCATTGATGGTCAGGGTCACAAATTCAAGTCCGGCATGGTAGATATCAGCCCAGATCAGGCGGCTCATTTTATTAGAACTTTTACAGGGGGTACGGGAAAGTTTATCGAGAGATCAGCCAAATCGATTGATGCGCTGAGCGATTATGCGCGTGACGAGTATCGAGAGGGTGATATAAGTGTTAATGATATTCCTCTTATCAGGCGTGTAATGGGAGAGGCTACCTCCCGTGAATCTCAATCGGATTATTACGACAGAAGGGATGACATATTTGCGATGTATGCCTATGTGCGTAGCGATGAACTGAAGGGCGCAGAGCGCACCGAGTATATAGCGAAGAACAGGGATTATTTGAGGATGAAAGGGTTTCTAGATGCTATGGATAAGCGGCTGTCGGGGATCAACAAACGCTTACGAGTAGTTACCGAGCGTCTTTTGGAAACTCCTTCAATGCCTATAACCTTGAGATTGCAGGATGAACAGGAAAGATTGGAAGACCTCAAGACCCAAGTGTATGACAGGTTTAACAAGCGTTTCGATGCGTTGATAGGCAGGGAAAAATAAGAACCGGTTACGGTCACGTTACCGGCAGAACGCTATGGGGGAAAGGAAAATAACCCCTGACCTGAGAGGGAAAACTATCTGTGTAACGGTATCACATTACTGTGACTTTTCAATTCAGTCAACATCTTCTCTTCCTTCAGTGGTCTGGTGGCGTAGAACCCCTGGTACTGGGGGTATTTGTAATGGAAGAATCTGGCTAGCCATCCTATCCTTTCGTTGGATATCTTGAATTCGCCGTCCTGTGATTTAATATCCTGATTATATCTTATCACCGCAGACACCAACCATGCTGAGTAGTGCTGCCGCCCCGCCTTGATCGCCTTAAAAGACAACTCCACAAAACCCTTCCATACATCGGGATTCTGCTTTAACCAATCCAGAAAGTTTTTCCTGCGGGCTGCCAGCCTTGCCTCTAACTTGTCAACAGTAACGGTCATTTTCGTTTTTCTTCGTTTTTAGGGTTTCCGATTTCCGTATGGTCTTCTTTCCATTGGCGTTCTACTTCCAATTCATACGCCTCGTCCTCGTCCATCTCGGGACGAGGTTGAGGATTGTAATCTTCGTCGCCAACCCGTTCGGGGTTGTCGGGAAGGTCGTACCAGTTAGAATATCTGCCCATTATCGTTTGCCGTCCATGCGGTCTTCAATGAACTGATATATCACATGGGTGAGGGGCATTCCAGTGCTGCTCGATACGCCGACAAGGTAGGTGTAGAGGTGAGACTTCAGGGTGAGATTAATCTTTTTGCTCCCCGCCGTAGCGTCTACGGGTGTGTCTTCAGGAACCGGAGATTTAGCTCTTTCCTTGCGAATAACGCGCAGGCTTTCCAGCTTAGCGCCTTGGTCTTGTTTGCTGAACAGACCGTTAACCGTTTTGCACCTGACGCTGAAAATTATTTCTGGAAATTTCCGGTGGATGTAGCTCCGTAAACAAGAGTCGAATTGTCGGATGCGCGGGTGGGCTGATGGCTGCGTTCCCCGCTTGTCAGGCACATCCCCCTTTATCAGGCCAATGGGAATATCAAACCCTTGGTTAACTTCGATCTTGGCCAAATACTGGTCAAGTTCGGTGATCCAAGGAAAGCGGTTGAGGCGGCTCGAAAGCTCGCTATCAATCTTCAGCGGTGGAACTACTGTTGGAGTGGTTGGGGTCGGGTCAGTGATCTTGATCGCGTCCAACTGGGCAAACGGTGATTCACCCTGCTTTTGCTCGGCGGTAAGTTTTCCAAATATTCTGGATTTTCTGTAAGACATAATAATTGATCCCTCTTTTTAAAAAATTTAACTACTGTTCCTATATAACATGTCACAAAGACTTTGGTCAAGCATCATTAGCCTTTGGGTCTGGAATATCGAATCCCATCTCCGCTGCTATCCTTATTAGACTATCTATAAGCTCCATGTATTCTGTCTTGCTTGAGACAGAGCTTCGTTGCAGCGGCCTGCGCTTCATGCCGAATGGGGTGTCGATCTCTTCGCTGCCAAAGTGGATGCACAGGATTTCGTCGTGCATCTCGTTAGGGGTAAGCCCGACATGCTTGGCGAACTGGCGTGACCAGACTCGGTAGTAATTTTCCTGCGGTCTAGTCCGGTTGGTTTTCAGGGGGGAGAGTTCCAGAGTTGCTCCTACTGACATCTCAGCAGTAAGGGAGGTTATCTCCCCGGATCGACCAGGGAAAAAACTGGCCAGTGAAAAAAGCAGCCCCATGAGCTGCTCCTGATTGTCGTGCTTATTAAGAATGAATTTCATAGTTTTATTATCCCCTCGTTGATCCTGCGGATCAGAGTCTTGAGGATAAGATGCTGAAACTGCTCACTAGCATCTATCTTTTTGTCGAGACCGGTGCCTTGACCCATCTCGTAGCCATCGAAAGCGGTGTGGCATGTGTGGCACAGATCAGCGACAAGGATGTCGTGGGGCTTCTGCCCTTTGCCTTTACCGTATTGGGGTGAGCGGAGACCTTGGTAGTGGGCAGCGACTATAGTGCCGTCACGCCTACCACAGTTGACGCAAGACGCTCCTCGCGCAGCGGCGAGGAGTTTCTTGCTGCGGATGAGTGGCTCCTTAAAAAGTGCCTTCATCGCCGAAGTCGCCGAAGGGGTTGGGTGGAGCAGCGGGTGCTACCTCTGGAGCTGCCTCTGGGGGTGGCGCGGCCCTCTCTTCTTTGGGCAGATAGACATCGGCGCTAAGAGAGATATAGGCTTTACCATTTTTACTCACCACCTTCCACGCCCCCAGTTCAAGCTGGACTTCCATCCCAGCCGCGCCACGCTGAACCAGAAGTTGCATTTGTTCCTTGGTGACTTTGATATTGCCCTTAAAATCGGGGTGGTTGTTGCTTTGGGTTTTCCGTGGATTAATCCAGAGACCACCATCTGTCTTGAATGGGTTATTTGCTGCCATTTGCTTTCTCCTTTTCTTCGAGTTGAATTTTACGGTTGCGGTATGCCTCAACTACACGGGCATATTCCTTGTCTGAGCGTGACTGAAGTGCTGTCATCTCTGAGTGGTTGTCAGCCCAGTATCCGTTCCATCCGTTAACCGTTTCGATCATGTTAATAAAACCGATCATCAGGTCTGCGATCTGGGTATCTGTGAGTGCTTCTGACTTGTCAGGAGCAACAGGCGGAGAGATTACTTCCACGTTTCCTTCAGGAAAATCGAAACTGGTATCGACTTCAGGTTCGCCCAACCCCATTGCCTCGTTGGCATCGTCGTCAGATTCAGGCAAGCCCCATCCAAGGCCAGTACAAACGCAATATCGCATTGCGTAGGTGTAAGCCCCACCAGTGGAATGCGGATCATGCTTCGCTTTATCCACCACAGTGGTGTTGATGCACACAGTTTGTCCAGCTAAGTAGACGAACCACGCCACACCAGCGGAGTTTTCGTCGTTCACTGTGCGGAAGTGGTACTGCATTCCCGCATCTCGCAGCGCCTTGTCACAAGCTTCCCAACTCCGGTAGGTGCTTCTGAAGTGTGGATTCGATGCGTCTTTCTCTGGTACAGCGATTTTATCTTTAAGGACGTAAAATGCGTCCCAAAAGTCCTTATTTCCCTCGGATTCCGTCGTCATTCATCTTCTCCTCGACCAACTTAATGATCTCGTTAGTTGTTAAATTAAAGAACAGTGCATTCGGCAAGGTGACGGTGACCCCCGTCCCTGCCCTGAACACAACGCTCTCCATGCTAAAACTCAAAGTAATGCCCATGTTTCTGGGTAAGCCGGTCACAATGCCAATAGCTTTACCCACAATTTCGTTATCCTTGGCCAGTTCTTCGGTAATTGTCACGACCAAACCTCGCTCTGGAATTGTGGGCAGAACAGGGCAACCGGACAATACTTCAAGCACCGAACTGGCTCGCCGGTGCGGTAATGCAGCTCATGCCCAGCGCCAAGTCTGTCCATATGCTCCTGAGCTTCCCGCTCCTCATCGTATAGTTTGACGGCTCGTTTCCTCCCCTTCTTCATAACTGCCCATTTAGACGCTCTCAGCCAGCGCTCCGCGTCCGAACAGGGCTTTATCCTGTCCCCGCCGATATAGTCGTGTTCGGCTTGCTGGTGGGCCTCTACTCGCTTCAGGACGTATGCGTCTTGTTCGGAGTTACTCCACAGAGGAACATCGATTACCAGGATGGGGGATTTTGGGTAGTCTGGCTTGAATTCTGCCTCTGACTGCTTCCAGTCCCGCAGGATTGCGACGATTTTCAGGCCAGATACATCAAGCCCTTTCTCTTTCCTGACCAAGTACGAATACATGTTGAGTTGCTGCGCCCATGACTCCTTGCCGTAGATCACTGACCAGACAGAAGTGCATTTGTAATCGAGGATCGTGACCGATCCATCCTCTTCGGTTTTCTGGATATCAATCGCGCCGGAGATTTTCCAGCCCTTCACTTCCGTTGTGAGTCTTTGCTCGGCGAGATAATTGCCATCGGCGTGGCCCTCAAACATGATGTGAACCGCCGTTCCAAGGACTGCCCACAGCCTGTCTGCCACATCGGATTGGATGTCGTCAGAAAATTGACGCGCCAATATTTTGACTTGTGGGGAATCGATCAGGGTGGTGACACTGCTATTGCTGACACCTCGTGAGTAAGTGTCGCTACTGAGCGCCCTGAAAACTGGTTCGGGTAGATTGTGATCGTTGGTTAGCATCTCATTGCACCCTATATACACGCCCACGAATTCCGTACTCAGTTTTGTCTTCCTGCTTGAGTGCGAATCGGCCTTCGGTATTTTTGTTGGCGCGTGACACCCTAGCGCGGAGAGCGACAAATTCTTTGTCGGTGAGATTGTCCAGAGCAAAGCTCTGCCCTTCGGTCATAATGTGGAAGGGTAACTTCCCGAAACGGTTGTTCAAATCGCTTCGATCAATCAGGTCTTTGGGTATCGGAACGCCGGAATCTATGGTTATTTCTACCGGTGGGGGAATCTGAGGTTCGGGGGAATCGACAACTTCCCTACGTCCAGCCTCTTCTTCACCAATAACATAATCATTTATGCGGGACATGTGAACTCTCCTCATGGTAAGATATCATATATAAGAGAAGTAATTGTATATGATGATACCAGACGGCGCAACACATCTTGTTGTCACTGGTGAGCCAGCCTCCAAGGCCAACTCGCGTCAAATTGTGATGTTCGGGAAGCGCCCCGCCGTAATCAAAAGCAAAAAGGCCAGAGAGTATGTGAAGGCTTTCGATGTCCAGTGCCGTCCATTGCCCGAACTTTTGGAGGGTGATCTCGCCGTCCACATTACTATTTATTATGCCACCAGAAGACCTGACTTGGACGAGTCAGTTGTTCTGGATTGCCTGCAAGGAAAAATATATGTCAATGACCGACAAGTTAAGGAAAAGCACATCTACCACGCCCTCGACAGAGACCAACCTCGATGCGACGTTTATGTCTGGCAGCTCATATCCAGCGCTGATTAGAAAAGTGGTGCGTGTTGGAATCTGCGATCTAGCTGCAACGAATAGAAAGTTGCGTGATGATGCGATGAGGTATATTCTTTCTCGGCAGTTTCACGCTGATAGCAAAACGATTGATGTGAACTATCGAGATATTATAAGAACAATAGCTACACTGGATACGATGTCGCAACCGCAAAGGAAAGCGACGATTAAACACATACTACGGGTTAACAAAATTTGAATTTTTTAAATAAAATTCAAACAGGAGAAGAAACGAACGATAACTAACGTGGAACGAGTTACCGAAAATAACTTATTTTCGGGCAAAAAGAAAGGGTCAATATGAATAAAATCAAGGAAGTACTCACGGCTGTCTATGAGGATTGCCGTATCCCCTGTCCGGCTTGTTCGGACTCCCGCAAGAAAAAACACGAAAAAACATTATCCGTCACCATCAACGTCGATGGCAGCAAGGTTTACTTCTGCCACCACTGCGGTGAGAGCGGGTCACTGTTTAAGCCCAAAGAGAAATTTTTACAGGAGCGCAAGGTGACGACAATCGAACCCCCTGCTGCTGTTGACAAGTCAAGAATAGAAGAGTTCTTCTCAGCACGGGGTATACTCTGGTCGCAAGATATTGATTTACCAGTGATTTCTGGTCGGCGATATTTTAACGGCTACGGTGAACTCGATGCAGTAGGGTTCATATATGGAGACCGTTCGCAGCCGCAAGCTATCAAATGGAGAGCAATCGACAAGAAGGCTTTCACCCAAGAGGGCGCTGCCCGACAATTTTATGGCATTGAATTCATTCCCGAAGATGCCACCGAATTAATTATTGTCGAAGGAGAATGTGATGCGCTTTCTCTAGGTAGCCTCGGAATTCCGGCAGTAAGCTGTCCGAACGGCGCACCGTTGATGGTGTCTGATCGCCGATTATCTCCTGAAGATGACAACAAATTCTCCTACATCTGGGAAGCCCGTGATCTTATAGATAGATGCAACAAAATAATTCTTGCCACTGACGATGACCAAGCTGGTCATGCGCTTGCCGAAGAGATTGCTCGACGTATCGGCAGGGCTAAATGCTGGCGGGTAACTTATCCCAAGGGGTGCAAGGATGCCAACGATGTCATCCAGAAGCATGGCGCTCAAGCGCTCAGAGATGCAGTCGAAAAGTCTGAGCCACTTCCGCTGAAAGGGGTATACACAGCCAAGTCATATCTAAAGGAAGTGCAGGAAATTTACGACAAAGGAGTTGGCAAGGGGGAGTCCACTGGCATTGCCACTCTTGATGACTTGTTCACAATAGCCGAGGGCCAGCTCACTGTCGTCACTGGTGTACCATCTTCAGGTAAATCTGAATTTGTTGATCAGCTCATGATTAATCTAGCCCAGAAAAGTCATTGGAAATTTGCGGTGTGTTCGTTTGAAAATCCGGTTCATTTTCACTTGGCGAAACTTTCAGAAAAGGTATGTGGCAAAATATTTTTCGAGGGTGAAGGGCAGCGTATGTCGAACGCCGAACTAATCGAGGCCACAGACTTCATTGATAAACATTTCGTTTTTCTCGATCAGCGAGATGGTGCGCTCAGCACTATCGATTCGATACTGGATCGCGCAAAACAGGCGGTTATGAGATTGGGTATTCGCGGATTGGTAATCGATCCCTACAACTATCTTGAAAAAAATCTGGCCTCAGACGAGAGCCAGAGCATCTCTTCAATGCTCTCCAAGACAACTTCATTCGCTAAGGCTCATGGAGTACATGTTTTTTTCATCGCCCATCCAGCCAAGATGTATCCCCGCGAGGACGGTTCGATGCCTGTACCAACGGGCCATCATGTAGCCGCGAGCGCAGCATGGTACGCAAAATGTGACCTTGGAATTACCACGCATCGGGGGATTAACGATGAAGTCGAAATCCACTGTTGGAAATCCCGATTCAAATGGATCGCTAAGCTCGGCGCTGTGTCACTTGCCTATGACAAGTTAACAGGAAGGTATTCAGACCTTACAGACATGTTCTCGAAGGTTGACACGAGCGTCCCAAACCCAACCCACTGGACAGATATTGACCTAGAATGGAAAGACAAATAATACTTGACGGCGGCTTAATCCCTACCGCTAGGGTGAAGAATCAAAACCTGATCGACGCCCTGTTAAATGACGAATTGATTTCTATTCCCCAGCACATGGCTGGCGAGTATGTTCTGGCTCAATGCGTGAAGGCGGGGGTCTATGTCAAAGGCATGGCCTATGACGGTATGCCTCTGGGGTCTGGGCGGCATGACACCCACTATAACGGTATGCTTCCGTTGAGGAAAACTCTGAAATTGGTGCAGGAAAAGTGCGGAAACTTTGGGGCGGATGTCCTGATCAACGCTGTTGTTGCTGAGGTATTAGCAGCAAGCAACCTGCGCCTGCTCAAGAAATCCCTCGGTGTTGTTTCTGAATACCGACTCACTATCCGTAGGTGATTAATGAGATTGCTTATCGAGGTGGAGGGCGAGGAAGCCCTGGAGTTTATCGCAGAGTTTCAAGGACTAATAAAAAGGCTTGAAGAACTCAGTGACGAGATTGCTGAGCTGCGAGAACTCGTTGGCGGCCAAACAAGTCAGCTCGATAAACTTTTTGTAAAACATAAGGAATCTTATGATGGACGAGAATAATGGAGGTAAAATGAAAACACTTATCTTTGACATTACTCCTACTCACGCCAAGATATGCAAAAGACTTGGTATCTCTATTGATGATTATGCGGAACAAGTCAACAAGTATCTGAGAGAAGAGTTACAAGGAAAAAGTCTTGAAAAAATATTGGAAGAACACCCAGAATTAGATTGTGAGTGGACTTGAATCTCTCTGGTTATCTGGGTTGTGCAGGTCTGGCAGGTCTGGCAGGTCGTGCAGGTCGTGCAAGATATTTCCCCTGGAACTCTTCTGTCAGATGCTTACTCCTGACATGTCAAGAGTAAGATGGGGCCGCCGGGCGACCATAAAAATTTTTGTGAAAAGATAAGGAATTTGGTGATGGACGATAGGTGCAAATTTTTTGAGTTCAAGCTGACTAAAATTGTAGACGGCGATTCGTTGGCCGGAGATATCGGCCAAGGATTTTCTGATTTCAAAACGAATCAGGGCATTAGGTTATGGGCTATAGATACAAATGAGATTAGGCGTGGCAGGGGAAGGGATGCTGAAGATGTTCAACACGGGAAAATGGCGAGGGATTATTTGCAGGGGATTTTGGAAGTAGGTGAGATGTATGTTATTCAAACGCATGAGAAGGAGTCGGGTAAATTCGGTCGTTGGTTAATCACACTGTGGAAGGGACGCCTTAATGTTAACAAGTCACTGGTAAGAAAACATTTAGCTGTGAAATACAGCGGCGGGAACAAACAGGAGTTAAGGGCAAAGCATCGGAAGAATATCTGTAAGCTGAAACAGTTGGGTAGGTGGGAGAGGAGGGGCTCGATTGCCCCCAAAGGGGCAAAAGAGCAGGTTTGAAGGGGTGAGTGGGGGAAACGGCTTCGTGAGAGGCCGTCTAAGCGATTTAAAAGGCTACCCCCTGGCATTGGGTATGGGGAATATCGAGGTTCTGACGGCCTGTTAGTGCAGGGGCTGATCCTCCGTATTGCGCTTCAGATCACGAATCTTGCTCACTTCGCCATCGGACACCGCTCGGACATGCAGGGCATCCAGTAGGGTCTCCCCGTCCAGAACAAGCTGCCCAGTAATATCGTCAGATGATACGGTGGCGAGATGCTCATCGCTGGGCCACTCATGCAATCTTTCCATGAAAGTTGTTGTGTCGATCTCCTCGTCCAGATAAATAAAGTTGTTGAGTTTATCGATACGACTGAAGCGAGAGAAGTCTCGCGGCTTAAAGCCTAACATGTGAATGAGGGACAGAGGGACGCGCATCCAACTGTGGCGCTTGTCATAAAGCACCATCAGGTGAAGCTGTATCTTGGCGTTCTCATTCGGCACTAGCGCTTTCTGTTGTATCAGATCGTAGAAAGTTAGCTCGTCGATTCCAGATTTTTTGTATGACATAAAAACTCCTTGGCTCCCCCCTCATAGGCTAGCCTAGCCAGCCTATGATAGTAATGATAGTAAGCCTTCCTACAGGTGATCACAATTCGGCCACCCGAACTCACCACCAGTTGATTGAAAGATAGACCTCATCTCAACACACAGCTTACCTGCCTGTTCAGCCTCGATGATATCCCACGTTGCCGCCAAGTCGACAGCGATCAGGGTTGCAGCTAGCGCAAACACCCCCAACAAAAACCACATGGCAGACTTCCAGTTGTCACGTCTTCGCCGCCGGATACGGCTCAAGCTAGTAGTACGGTTACGTTTCATAACATATTCCTTGGGGGCTAAGCCCCCTGTTCGGTTAGCTTACGGTTAACAAGTTAACAGTAATGACGGGGTTTTAAACCGTGCCATTCGTATTCATCTTCCTTGTGCTTGCACCACAGTTCGAAAATACGTTTGGCTTCGGGCTTGCTGATCTCGAAATTTTCTACGAGCCAAGCGGGAGCGCCCCACATATTTATCTCGCCCGAATCCTGTAGTGCATCAAGCTGTTTAAAGAATGTCTCCACTCCATCAGACTCATCTCCAAGAGATTTAAGCCGCATCACAGGATCGTCATCATCCAAGTCAGCAACCACATGACATATCTCAGGTGACCATCTGAAGGATTCTACGGCAGCGGTATCGTCCATCTTGGTGATGGTGATGTCATGCTTGCCAGCATCTACCAATTCAAACACACGGGCGAGAGCCGCCTTACATCGATCGCTTTCGAGATCGGATTCGGTGGGATCGAACAGGTCAATCTCAACAGTGCAATCTTCTCTGCTGAGGCGTTCATCTGCTGGCTTGTCGTAGTATCCAACCTGCCATTCAATTTTACTCATCAGCATTCTCCACGATCCGATATGTTTGTTTTTTGGTGTGATATGTTGGTGGGCTTTTTGTCCCAAACCCAAAAAACACTTCAACCCCGTTTACTTCGAGGTGGTCAAGAGCATCTCTTGTACACCGTTTCTCTAAAATTTCAGGGTCATCATCAATGTGGCCGTAATTGTCGATAACGTCTACCCATTGAGTAGCTTCAGCCAGACGATATATGGCGCTATTAACATTGTCACCGTCTTCAAATATTACTTTCATAACACTTTCCTTTTGGTTTATATTAAGGGTACATCTATAGGCGTAGAACCTATAAAAGAGAACACTGTTTCCAATGCTCTCGATATAGACTCGCTGGTGGCGCGTTTAACGCCTAGATCATTTGGATATCCCCCTTGGTTGTGGGGGCGCGAACGCCCCGTTGGATTACGCTGCCTGTGATTCCTCAACAGCAACGAGGTATCTCGCCCCAGCTTTTTCGAGCATCTGGCGGGTGCCGTAGTAGGGAACCCTGTCGAGCACAATGACCACATCATTTTCAACAAGCGTTGCGACATCATCGTCATTGAGATAGCCATCAGTGAAGGCGATGGTCAGATCAGGCTGAACGCCATTCTCTTCCATCCAATCCAGCGCTGTGCTGAGATATGTACCGCCGCCCATTGGAACCTCAAGATCGAGCAGCTCGCCGCCTGAGTAAACATCGTGGACATTGTCGTCCACACACTCATGGTTGGTGAACAGAACGCACGTTCCATTGGTTGGGTTGATCTCGTCGATGGCAACAGCCATCTCTTGGAGCGTGGTCATGAACACTTCACGATCAACACTTCCAGAGATGTCACCGATGAATGCAATCTGTGACACCGTACCCAGCGTGACTGGAGAGATGACCCCGTACAGATTGTATCGTCGGCGGTGAATCTTCGCCCATGACTGCTTGCCGCCAGAACCAGCACGATGGAACAGATCAGCGAATGCTTCCTTGAAGCTGATCTCGGCAGAGTGGCGTGTCTCGCTGGCCTTCACTGCACCACCGATACCACCACCGTAGCCAATGTCCTGATGCTCACCGTCCTCGATGGCTTGCTCCTGGTCTTCAACACCCTTGTCCAGAGACTTGTCGATCTTGGCGGCGTCTTCACGCTCGGCTTGCTCCACCTCTTCGGGCGTACCGTCATACTTCGGTTCGAGGTGATCGTCATGCCCGTCACTGGGCGTAGGCTCAGGGTCACCGTCGGAGTCGGAGTCATTTTCTGAGCCGGAACCGCTTGATTCTTCAGAAGATTCTGAATCATCGCCAGGCCCACCAGAACTACCCTCGCTTACTCCTGACTCGTCAGCAGTAGGGTCGGATTCTCCACCCTGACCGCCGCCGCCTTCGCCTTCATCTTCGCCTTCATCTTCGCCTTCACCTTCCTGTTCGCCAGCCTCTTGCTCCAGCTCTTCGGTCAGTTCGAGGTAGGCTTCATCGACGAGGTGATCTCGCGTGAAGCGCTCATCAAGCATCGCGCCATCGATGACTTCAAGGCCATGTGCAATCAGGTCAGCATTGATGACATCATCTGCTGCCTCATTGTACCGGCGGTGATCGAAAGGAATCTTAACGCCGTCGATGATGCGAAAGAACCCCCGAGTGCGGAACACTTTGCCGCGCTGCGGGTGTCGCAAGACGATGTGACCAACCTCATGCCCCAACAGAAATGCTCGCTGAGAGTGATTCTGCAACCCCAGAAAAAAGGTGGGGTTAACATAGATGTAGACGCCGTCTGTCGCTGCCGTAGGCAAGCGGTACGTCCAGATCACATCGTGCATGATGACCATCCGCCAGTACACTCTCGCAACTGCTGAGAGGGTTACCATCGCTGCTGAGAAGTCTTTATGCTCAGACATCTCCGGCAGTTCGTTTGGAAAGTGTGGAATCGCTTTCATTAAGATACTCCTAGCTCCGCAGCCAGCTCGATCAGATCAATGTGCTGGCTAATGAATGAAGTGGCAGTGGCGCTGGTCATGCAAGCGCCAATACGCTCCGCCTTGGCCAACAGTCGAGCGCCAAGCTGCACCTGAAGGTCAGGACGCAGTCGCACGATGTACTTGATTGCCGCATCAGTGCTGGCTGAGTCAGTGGCTATGGATAGCGCCAAGGTTCCGGCTGAATTCTGAGAACCTGTGACATCTGGCACGTTCGCGCCTTCTGGATCAGCCAGTATCTCGTTGCGTGTCGGCACTCCCAGAGCTACAGTCTCGCAGTAGTCAGCGATAATGCTTGCTGCTCGATCACCAACAGCCGCCGCTATCAGCCGCTCCATTGAGGCAGAAATTTCTGAGTCACCGGACTGCTCCTGATAAGTCGTCAGTAACGCACTGACGTTGGTCGCAGAACGAAACGTCATCATGGGATCACCGTTTGACGGCGGCGTGTCATCGAACAGCTCGTTCGCATTTTCACGCGCACAATCGATAATCAACAGATTAAGACTGTTAGGCTCGGCGAAATCCCGAATCCAACTCCCAACTGTGTGATCGCTGTACCCTTCCATCTCAAAGAACAACACTCTGTTCTTGAGGTGGGCCAGAATGTTCTGAGCGCCTGACTTGTCTTTCAATCGATTGCCCGTGCCAGTTACAAAGATACCAGCGCCAAGGTCATGACCGCCAAGGGTGTTATCTCGTCGATCAAGCACAGATGACAAAGTCTTCTGAACGCTGGAATCAGCCTGACAAATCTCGTCAAGCACCAACAGGATATAATTGTAACCCTGCGCTCGGAGTGCCTCAATCTTGCGAACCAAGTCAGGCTTGATTGACTTGGTGACAACCTCGCCGTTCTCATCCTTGGCTGGCATCATGAGGCCAGCAAATTCTGCCGCATCACGATCAGCACAGCGCTCGATCAGTACAGCAACCTCTTCAGGCTGGACGTTGTTAGCTGCCGCCCAAATGTCGCGCATACCATGAGTTGCGAGATAGGTCTTACCAGTGCCAGCTCCCCCTACGGCAAGGATAGGAAGTTGAGGTAGGGTGTTCATCGCAATCTTGGCGTGGTCAATCAGTTCTGTATGTGTGGTTAAGGTTGGCATAACTTTTATTTCCTTTTTTCATAGATTAAATTTAAGGGTTTAGATCAGGTCGGATATAGCATCCGGTACTATTAACTCCTCAGCAGTAGTGGATACTGGCTGGGGTGCAATCGATGGCGCGTTGGTCATGCGCCGTAAATTCTTCACGGCGATATCGGCAGCGGTCTTGGCGTCGAGCTTCGCAGTCTCGTTGTGCGTCCAACTATCGACGCTCGACACATTGGCAACTTCAGTCAGCATAGACTTGGCAATGCTTCTAACCCGAGGGTCTCGGTCGTAGCCGTCAGCAATTTCTTGCAGCTTGGTTGCTTCACGCACGACGTCGTCAATCACTGTCTGATGGAAGCGCTTTCCAGTAGTTAGTTGCTTGAGTGCTTTTTCAGCAGCTACCAGCGACCTGTTAATCGCATCGTGCTTGGCTGTCTCCAACTGCGTAGCGATAGCGGCATTGGATGCCTCAACGATTCTTCCTAACATTTCTGCTGGGATACTTCCGAATCGTTTCATGTCGATAGCAGGGATTGGTTCAGGGTTGCTGATACTGGCATGGAACTTCAGCCTCACCGCTTCAACAGTCGGAAATAAACTGGCTGCTTCTTTACGCCAGCTACCGAATGTTGTCGATAGTGCGTGGTCTCTGAATTTCTCGTAATCCTCGCAGAAAGATTCAGCGGCTGCGTCGGCGATTGCACTCAGCTCTTTAAGCTGGCCAAGTACTTCGGGGATGCGATTGATGTGGATCATCTTCTTACCACGACGATCACGCCCTTTCTGTTTAGGCGCTGTCTGAAGAGCTTCCTCATTTACATAAGTTCGCAGCCTGCGGTGCTTCCTGTTGACAGCATCGAGGTGCGATTTATTGCCGCCCAGCAAATCTTTATACAGGCGAGTGCCTTCTTCTTCAGCTCCGGCAGCTTTCGCCGCCAAGGCTGCTGCCTTTTCAAATTTGCCAATGCCATCCCAGAAGGAGACAGAGACATCGACGAGCATGTAATTGTTAGCCGCCATCTTGACTGCGTCCGATACCATATCGGTATGGATGGCTTCAACAGGTTTGTCTTTCGGTTTACGTTTCATGTCGTTTTCCTTTTGCATATATTAAAAGTTACAACTGGTACTTCTTAATGGGTCAAACCCATAATAGAAGGCACTGGTTCCCAGTGCCTTCGATATAGACTCGTTTCTAGATTGTAGAGGTGGTTTTGTAGGCAGTGATCAGGGTGCAGGTGCGCCCGATCTCGTGGGTCACCACTGTCACTGACTGGTTAATGTGAAGGAACAGATTTTCCTGACCGTACCTTGGTCGCTTATCACCACGCTCGATGGCGTCGGCGATTTGCTGGTATGGCAATTCTCGTTCGCGCATCCGCTCCCAAAAATGTTTGGTTGCTGCGTAAGTGATTTTCATAATGTGAGTTCCAGTTATTGGGTATTAAGAGTTGAGCCATTCAGAGAATGACTTGATGTACTCGCCTGAACCTTGCATGCAAGCGACATAAATTGCATAGCGTTGTTCTAAGGTGCCTTGATTGGGCATAGGTTATTCCTCATATAGATGAAACGGTTTCGGCCTGCTGGCCCTCGTCAGAACACCTCGCATCAGGTGTTGACCGTCAGAACCTCGAAACCGCACTGGTGCCTTTTATTGACACATTACATCGTGAAGTTAACCCTTTGCACCTCTGTTGGTGGAGCCGTCTGCCTGAATCCTCACGCTATGCTGGGGCAATCCCTGTGAGGTATCTGCTCAGGTGTCTGGATCAAAGGAAGCTGTCGCTTCCAACGCCGGAGTCCCGCATTCTTATTTCTAGTCAGCGCGGGCGGTGGACTGCGCTGCGATTCTGCGACTGGGCGAGTGGCTGTCGCGCCGCACCCTGCGGCTGTCGAATCGGAAGCCCGATCCTTCGGGCTTTCTGTGGCGAGAACCTCCGGCTGCCCCGGCTTGCCAACAGAGTTGGCAAATTACCACGTTACGGCTGACATATCTATAGCAGACGAGAAAATAAATTAGAAAAGACTTTAATATGGCTCTAAGTTACTGATTTAACTACAGATGTCAGATAAAAGAATTATGAGGAATTATCATGAAATGGGTGAAAATAGACGGAAATAGTCCAAAGACCAGTGAGAAGTGTTATGGAAATAACAGCTCGCAGCAGCCTGCTGCTGGTGACATGTCAGGGGCAGAGGCGTATGATTCCGGGGATCACACAGAGGATTTACCCAATGAAACCTAGCGATTCAAAGTTAACCCCACGCCAGCTTGCGTTCACCAGATTGCTGGCAGAAGGCAAACTCAGCACTACCCAATGCTATCGAGATGCCTACAGTACTACGGCTAAGCCAACTACGGTGCAAAAGCTCGCGTACAGGGAGAAGAAGAAGGCCCATGTTAGCCGGTATCTTGACTACCTTATTGGGCAAAAAGAGGCTGCACATAGGGCTAAAAGCCTAAACGACAGAGAACTAACTCTCGATTCAGTCCGTCGATGTCTCAAAGGTGAGATCACGTTGAACACTGATCAGATAGCCAGTGCGAACATACTCGCTAAGGCGTCAGGTCTCTTTGTTACACAGATAGCAGACGTCACTCCCCAGTCATCAGCCGAGATCACTGCAATGTTGGAACGTAAGCTATCCGAACTTGAGTTAACCGATGATGAACTGCACTGATCCATACGTTCGGTGTTAGGTAACAGTCACATGTCTCACCATATAACGTCTGGTATAAGGTATCCATCCGATAGCTGTGAGGTAGCAGTACAGTCAGTTATCGCCTATCGTCATATAACGCACGTTAGCCATACGATGTCTGTTAGCACGATTCCCCTAACAGATGTCACAGGATCACATAACAGGTGTCATGGGGTCATCCGTCCTGTCTCATAACACTTGATCTATGACAGTACCCCCCCCCGGAGCCAACAATCGGTTCGTTATATATACATACTATTCCGCTCATATAATTCCCAACTTTTCAGTAAACGTAACTTCTCACACCTCTTTTGTGATCTGTCTTACTCCTTTTTTTACAGGGAAGCGCCCGCCCGAATATGCCAAAAAAATTTTTTGCAAAAAAAATTGGTTTTTGTAACTTGTAACTCTTGACTTGTCGGTGTCAATAGGTACGATATGCTAGAATTATCGTATTTCCGACTTTAGCAAACGAGTATTCACGTTACGATATATAACGAGGTTGGGTAAATGGAATTTTTCTGGGATGAAAAATTCCGTTATTAACAGTCAGTTACTAAACGTACCGTTAGTTAACGTATAGGGAAATATATGGCTTTAACTATCGATTCATCCCTGAAGGCCCGTATTCATGGGCTTCCTGTAGACCGTCAGAAAGAAATCCTTGATATGCTTGACTCACTGGATACCGCCAAACGGCGGGAAAAGTCCCGTGCTGGGTTCTTGGATTTCGTTAAACACATGTGGCCTGCCTTCATTGAGGGGCGCCACCACCAGATTATGGCTGAGGCATTCAAGCGTATCGCTGATGGCGATTTAAAGCGGTTGATTGTCAATATGCCGCCGCGGCATACCAAGAGTGAATTTGCCTCTTACCTGTTACCTGCATGGTTCTTGGGTCAGTATCCTGAGAAGAAGGTGATCCAGACCGCCCATACTGCTGAGTTGTCAGTAGGATTCGGGCGCAAGGTGCGTAACCTCGTTGATGACGAGGATTTTAAAAAGGTTTTCCCAGAGCTGGCATTAAGGGCTGACTCCAAGGCGGCTGGGCGCTGGAGTACCAATCAAGGTGGCGAATACTTTGCTATCGGGGTTGGGGGAGCTGTTACTGGTAAAGGTGCAGACCTGCTTATCATTGATGACCCTCATAGTGAGCAGGAAGGTCAAAGTATTGATCCCTCGGTATTTGACAAGACGTATGACTGGTACACCTCCGGCCCTCGCCAGCGTTTACAACCCGGTGGCGCTATTGTGATCGTGATGACACGGTGGCACATGCGCGACCTGACAGGGAAGATAATCAAGGCTTCGACTCAAAGGGAAGGAACTGATGAGTGGGAAGTCATTGAATTCCCTGCAATTATGCCTTCGGGCAATTCCCTGTGGCCTGAGTTCTGGAGCCTGAAGGAGCTGGACTCACTCAAGGCCGAGCTTCCCTCGGCCAAGTGGAACGCGCAATACCAGCAGAATCCCACCTCTGAGGAGGGGGCGCTGGTCAAGAAGGAGTGGTGGAGGACATGGGAGAAGGAATCCCCGCCCCAATGCGAGTTCGTGATCCAATCATGGGATACCGCTTTTCTCAAGACCCAACGGGCTGACTACTCGGCCTGCACCACATGGGGGGTTTTCTATTCCCCTGATGATGAAGGCACTACCACACCGAACATCATCCTTCTGGATGCTTACAAGGAACGCCTCGAATTTCCTGAACTCAAGAAAGTAGCTTACGAGATGTATCAGGACGTTAAACCCGATGCCTTTATCGTTGAGGCCAAGGCAGCGGGAACCCCGCTCATATTTGAGTTACGGGCAATGGGCATTCCGGTCTCCGAATTCACCCCTACACGGGGCAACGACAAGATAGCGCGGGTAAACGCTGTTGCTGACTTGTTCGCATCAGGCGTTGTCTGGTGTCCTGAAACCCGATTTGCCGAGGACGTAATTAACGAATTCGCGGCTTTTCCGGCAGGAGAACATGACGACCTTGTAGATTCATCGACACAGGCATTACTCAGATTCAGACAGGGTGGGTTCCTCAGCCTCGGCAGTGACGAGGCAGATGACGAACCAAAACTGACCAGAAAGGCTGATTACTACTAAGTTTACGGGAGTGTAATAGTGGTGCAATTCCACGGGTTAATCTATCGGAACCCAGCAAGTAGCCGCTCCCACCCGGCACAGAACGCATTAGACAATATTTTATTAGGCACTTGATTAATCAGGTGCTAGGCAAGTGGCCCCATACTGTTAACATGGGCTTCGACCGAACGCTAGAAGATGTTCGCCACTTGCCGCCTTACACTAACCGGGAGTCGCTATGACTGACGACGAGTATGAGAAGTGGGTTAAAGATTTTTGGGACTCAAAGAGCACCTTTGGGAAAGGCCCAGCAGATGCAAAGTTGGGTATCTTCGGTGCGTCAGGTTATGAGAAGGTTGATTTTGATTCGTTGCCAGAAGAAGTTCAACAAGAGCTGAATAACCAAAGAGAACAAGACCAGAGGAAACAAGCCAGTTGTGGTGTAGCCCTTGCCGGTAATGATGATATTCTGGGGGCAATCATTGATATGTGCGTTAATGACCTGAAACGTAATAACTTTACCTTCAGGCATGATCACCAATACCACAGTAACTGTTTCCCCTATGTTACGCTGGAGCGCTACGAAGAGACTGTTGCTCCTGTCAAACCAAAGAGAATACACAAGCGAATTGATACATTTGTGGTAACGCTTAGCTCAAATGAAGCCACTGTTGGTTTTGAGTTAAGCGCAGAGGAAGCTATATTTCTAAGCCGAGAGCATAGAAAGAAATATCCTAAACGATTGATAGCCCCGAAAAGCTGGCCTCGTCAGGAGGTTCCACCGATCCTTGATGGTATATACACGAAGGTTCAGGAGGCTATTGCCGGTTTAGAGCATAGTTACCATGCTTCTGCTCAGCGGGAAGGAACCGATGAGTGGGAAGTCATTGAATTCCCTGTGAAGAAGCGAGCCGATAAAGGGCCGCCTCCAACCTCCCACTAAATTTAAAGGTCAAGATTATGCCAAGATATTTTAAAAGCACCGCCAATAAGCCCGGCGGTGGAGTACGCAAGGGCTACCGCCGAGGCGGAAGGAACCTGCGCGATGAAGAAGCACGGGTTATCGGGGTACAGGACAATGCAGCCGATGAGCTGCGCCGGGTCAGGGCCAGACGGCCACATGATGCGGCTGAACGTCGGGACAGACGCGCCCAGTTATCACGGGTTGGTTCCCGCGAGCGTAATGCCCGTGACGAGATGGCCAGACTGCGCCGTGAGGCAGTGGGCTACCGGTACGGTGGTGCTATGGGCATGGGCAGGCCGCCGGTGGTGCCAGACCCAAATCGAAATCAAAGAGTGCTGGCAGCGAGAGCAGCATCCCAGAGAGCAGGGGCTGTACCAGCAATGACTGCTGCCCAAATGCGTGGGATACCAGCGCAGAGGCCAGGAATGCGCCAAAGACTAGGTCGGGAGATAGGTGGCATCGTTCCAGACATGAGCGGGGTTGAGCGTCGGGTTGCGGCTCTGGGGCCAGAGCTGGAGGCGATGCAACCTCGTCTGGATCGAGCTAGGAGTAATTATGAGTGGTCGCAAACACCCGAGGGACAAGCGTTTTTGGCACAAATGGAGGGTTATCATACCGATCAGCGCAACCCAGCTAATAGGGGGGGTGGAGAGATGACCCCATACAGATTATTTGCAGGGGCTCGTCGGCAGTACGGTGGCCGTGTTGGATTTAAAACCGGCGGCAGGATTTCCCGTAAGAAGAAAGGAGCGAAATTCATATGAAGAAACAGGGCTATAACGCCAGACTCGATGAGTCTTTGGGTGAACGCAACCGCAAGAAAAAGACCACTTCCAAGACCAAGCGTACCAGCCGTAAGGCGGCTACGCTGTCTCCTGACATTAACCAGCATAAACGCATGGCGATGGGAGAGGATGTCCTTACCGGCAAGATGATCAAGAAGGCCAAGGGTGGAATGGCAGGCCGCCGCAAGGAAAGTGAAGGCATGGAGAAAGCCAGTGGTCGCCGCAAGTATGCGGCTGTCGGCACGATGGATAAAGGCAACAAGCGCCTCAAGAGAAGCAAAGGGGGACGCGCTCTTTCTCCTACCGCTATTAACCTGAACATGGGCGAACCCAAGACCAAGACTATTACAGCCCGTGGTATGGGCGCTGCAACTAGAGGTGGTCAGTTCAGGGAAGTTGTGTAGTGGCAATAGAAAAGGCCATGTATCCTGCGGGCGCAGGCATAGAGGAAGAGATCGAGGTAGAGATAATAAACCCCGATGCGGTTTCTATCTCTGATGACGAGAGTTCCCTGTTTATGGATTTCACAGATGAGGAAGATGTCGCCGAACACGGTGCTAACCTTGTGGAGTTCATGGATGAGTCAGAACTGGGCAGGCTCGGCAGCGAGCTGGTCGCTCTTTACGACGCCGACAAGGAAAGTCGTCATGACTGGGAAGAGTCCTATATCAAGGGACTCGATCTGCTGGGAATGCGGTTTGAAGACAGGACTACCCCGTGGGACGGGGCGTGTGGTGTTTTTCACCCACTCCTTTCCGAGGCGGTGGTCAGGTTCCAGTCCCAGACCATCATGGAGATATTCCCTGCCAGTGGCCCCGCCAAGACTACCATCATGGGTGAGATCACTGACGAGAAGGCCAAGCAGGCAGAGCGGGTGCAGGACTACCTGAACTACCTGATGACGGTTGAAATGACTGAATACCGTGGAGAAACGGAAAAATTGCTTTTCTCTCTCCCGATTGCAGGCTCAGCTTTCAGAAAAGTGTATTACGACCCCAGCATGGGTCGGCCATGCTCGATGTTTGTCCCTGCCGAAGACTTTGTAGTGAGCTACGGGGCGGTGGAACTCCAGACATGCGAGCGAGCCACCCATGTAATGAAGAAAACTACTAACGAAGTACTGAAATTACAACGGGATGGCTTCTATGCAGACATAGAATTGCCTGCACCAGCCCCCGACCAGAGTGAAATCTCTGCCAAATACAGCAAACTCACCGGAGATCACCCAAATTATGAGGTAGATCAACGACATACCCTTCTTGAGATGATGGTTGATGTCGATCTTCCGGGCTTTGAGGACTTGGACAACGCTGAACCCACGCACATCGGGTTGCCTTATGTCATTACTGTTGACAAGTCATCAACAAAGATACTTGCCATCCGCCGTAACTGGCGTGAGGACGATGATTTAAAGCTAAAGCGTCAACATTTTGTCCATTACCAGTACTTACCGGGCCTTGGCTTCTACGGATTCGGGCTGGTACACATGATTGGGGGCTTGACCAAGTCGGCAACCTCCCTGTTACGTCAATTAGTTGACGCAGGAACGCTTGCAAACCTTCCGGGCGGCCTAAAAGCGCGTGGATTGCGAATTAAGGGCGATGATTCGCCCATAATGCCGGGAGAATTCCGCGATGTGGACGTTCCCGGCGGCGTAATCCGCGACAATATCACTTTTTTACCCTATAAAGAGCCATCTGCTGTACTTCACCAGATGTTGCAGGAAATTGTGCAGGACGGCAGGCGTTTTGCCTCCGCAGCCGACGTAAAAGCGGCTGATATCAACGGTGAAGCGCCAGTTGGAACAACATTGGCGCTGCTTGAGCGTGAAATGAAGGTATTGAGCGCTGTTCAGGCCCGTGTTCATGCCTCGATGAAGATAGAACTTAAAATTCTATGCGATATCGTCAAGGAAGACGGGCCAACGGAGTATCCCTACGGCAGCAAAGAGAATGCCATCACTGCCGAGGACTTTGATGACCGGGTAGACATAATTCCGGTCAGTGACCCCAACTCTGGCACGATGGCGCAGCGGATTATGCAGTATCAGGCAGCGCTTCAGTTGTCTGCACAGGCTCCGCAGATGTACGATCTGCCCCTTTTGCACCGCCAGATGCTGGAAGTGCTTGGAATCAGGGACGCAGACAAGATCGTACCAAGCGAAGACGACATCAAACCAACCGATCCGGTGTCGGAAAATATGAATATTATGGTCGGAGAAGCTGTAAAAGCCTTTATATATCAAGATCATGCGGCGCACCTGCAAGTGCATTTAGCGGCCATGAACGACCCGAAAATAGCCGAAATGCTTAATATATCGCCGGATGCAGACGCTAAACAGGGGGCGCTAAGCTCTCATATATCTGAACATGTGGCGTTCCAGTATCGTCAGGATATCGAAAAAGAACTTGGTGTGCCGTTGCCACCGCCTGATGAGAGCCTGCCGGAAGACATTGAGTATCGTTTGTCCCAGCTTGTAGCCCCTGCTGCTGACCAGTTAACAGGAAAAGCTATTCAGGAAGCTGAAGCCGAACAGATGGCGGCCCAACAGGAAGACCCGGTTATGCAGTTACAGAAGGCTGAGCTTGAACTTGAGGCCCAGAAAGTTGCTGACAGGAAAGAAATTGATCAGGCCAAGATCGATGCTGATCTTGAGAAGGCGGCGGCCAAGGATGACCTTGAGCGCGAAAAACTAGCCGCTGACGAGAAGATTGAAGGGGCGAAACTCGGTGTCAAGATTGCCGAGACCAACACCAGGGAAGAGCTTGAAACAAACAAGATAGCATCCAAGGATAAACTCGAAGGAGCTAAACTTGGGGTGCAGATCGCCAAGGAAATAATGATTGATGAGCGCGAACGGGAGGTCGAGGATAAGATCGACCGAAGGGAAATTGAGCGTGAACAGATGATTGATGAAAGAGAGCGTGACCGTGAGTGAGATATTTAGCAGTAATGCTCTCAAGGTACTAAAAGACAAGATACGGATCATAATGAATGAGAGAGCCGATCACATTAGTACTGGCGGTTGTAATAATTTTGAGGAATACTCAAGGTCTTGCGGGATAATTGAAGGACTCGCAATGGCTGAAAGAGAGCTTCTCGACCTGAACAAACAGATCGAAGAAGACTGATTCTCCGTGTAAGGCGGCGCAAGTGACTCTGGACACTATTTTCCAGTGCAAGGACAAACTAATGGCAGAAGCATTAGCAGAAGTAGGATCGGTGGAGGCAGATACCACCGCAAACCCTCGCAACGCACATCAGCTTCCTGACCCCAAAGGGTACAAGATTCTGATTGCGATGCCTGAACCGGACAAGAAAACCGAAGGCGGAATTATCAAGTCAGCAAAAACGCTTCATATTGAAGAGGTTGGCTCGGTAGTAGGCATGGTGATGGCGCTTGGCCCTGATTCATATCAGGACAAAAAGCGTTTTCCTCATGGCCCTTATTGCAAGAAAGGAGACTTTATTGTAATGCGGGCTTATTCAGGTACTCGATTCTTGGTTCATGGCAATGAATTCAGGTTAATTAACGACGACAGTGTTGAAGCGGTTGTCGAAGACCCACGGGGAATTGTAAAAATATGAGTGACATTGAAGAGAAACCCATGTCTGCTGAAGAGCAGTTCTTAGGCGTTAAGACGCAGGTAGCGATACCTGAAGAAAAAACTTCTGCTGTTGAGGCAGATGCGGAGTTTGAGGTCGAGATTATTGACGACACTCCACTCGAAGAGAAAAAACCACCCAAGAAGGCTGAGTCTGAGCCGCAGACCCCTGTGTATAACGACGGGGTTTCCGATGAAGAGCTTGACCAGTACAGCAAAGGGGTGCAGAAAAGAATAAACCAGTTACGGGCCATTAATCACGCAGATAAACGAAAGCTCGGCGAAGCTAATCGTATGCGTGAAGAGGCAGTTACTATTGCTCAACGTCAGCAGAGGAAACTGGCTGAGTATGAAAGCCTTCTTAAAAGAGGCCAACATGCGATTCTGGATTCTTCAGCCCGTAAGGCGAAGGTAGAGCTTGATCAGGCCACCAAGGCCATGAAGCAAGCTCATGAGGAAGGCGATGCTGAAAAGATCGTCGATAGTCAAAAAGCAATGATTGCCTCGCAAACGGAATTACGAGACTTGGAGGCAAGGACTGGAAAGGTAAAAGCCGCTCTGGCCAAAAAACCTCCACTTAGAAGACCACCACAACCAAAACCACAGCCTAAGCAAACGGTAGAGCTGGATCAAAACCAGATCGATTGGATGCGTAATAATCCGTGGTTTTCACCAGTGGTGAAAGAAGGCCAGACCATTGACCCGTTGCATAAAGAGATGACGGCGATAGGGTATGCCATTCATGACAATTTAATTAACGAGGGCATTAATGCCCGCAATGATCCGCAGAAGTATTATGCGGAGATTGACAGAAGAATTCGAGAACGGTTTCCTGATTACTCCGGTTTTGAGGATGTCAGTGAGCCACGAAGCGCTCCGGCCCGTTCCCGACGAAATACCAACGTGGTAGCTCCATCTTCCTCTAGGAATAATGGCGCAAAGACACGCAAAATCCAGCTTACGCAAACCCAAGAAGCCCTCGCTAAGCGCTTGGGATTGACCAATGAACAGTACGCCACACAGGTGCATAAGGAGGCTCAGCAATGAGTGATACCGAAAATACTAGCGCAAACGGCCCTGCTGAAGGCAGGCCCAACCCAAGGCCAAGCGATGTGTGGAAGCCCGCTTCCTCGCTGCCTCAGCCTCACCGGATTCCCGGTTTTGAACACCGATATATAAGAATCAGTATTCTTGGGCAGGCTGACAACACAAATGTTTCGCAGAAGATGAGAGAAGGATGGGTTCCTGTTAAAGCAGAAGACTATCCTGAGATTGATGCGATTCCAGAAATTGGTGGTAGGTTTAAAGGTAATATTGAGTATGGTGGGTTGTTGCTTTGTAAGATTCCCTCAGAGCAGCTTAACCAGCGTAGTGAATATTACAACAAGCTGGCTGTCCAACAGATGGAAGCGGTCGATAATAATTTTATGCGAGAAGAGCATCCTGCAATGCCGTTAATTAAAGATCGGTCTAGCAGGACAACCTATAACGCAAGATAACCCTTTGGGGTTGTCTTGCTCACGTTAATGACATGAGGAGATTGTTATGTCAGCAACAGCGACCCCTATGGGGGCGGAACCAGTCGGCGGTTTAAGCGCTTGTGGTTCTTTCTCCGGCAAGGTTCGCCATATATCTATAATCAGCACTTATGGGGCTGATGTTTTTTATGGTGACTTTGTAAAACTGGTCAGTACCGGGACTCTTGAAAAAGATACTGGTACAACGACCATGACCCCGGTTGGTATATTCATGGGTTGTTTTTATACAGACCCTACTACCAGCCAGCCCACATTTAACCAGATGTGGCCTACTGGGACTGTAGCGACTGACGCTATGGCCTATGTGCTGGATGATCCAGACGCCGTATTCAGAATGCAGGCGAATGCTTCTTTGGCACAGACTACCTTGGGTAATAACATTGCAGTAACCCAAACTTCCGGTTCTACCACTATTATGCGTAGCAAGAACTCTGTTACAGCGAGTTCGGCTGCGACCACTAACACACTCCCGTTGCGTATTCTTGAGTTTGTGAATGGCCCAGATAGTGTGGTAGGTGATGCATACACTGATGTTCTCCTGACTTATGTCGCCGGGATGCACCAGTACCGTACCGCCTTAGGCGTATAGGAGACTAGCGAATGGCTATTTCAAGAGCGCAGATGCTCAAAGAGCTACTTCCGGGTCTTAATGCCCTGTTTGGCTTAGAGTATGCAAAGTATGAAGACGAGGACAAGATGATTTACGAAACTGAATCATCCGACCGCTCGTTTGAGGAAGAAGTAAAATTGAGTGGTTTTGGCGCGGCTCCAGTGAAACCTGAAGGCTCTGCAATCAATTATGATTCAGCGCAGGAAGCGTTCACGGCTCGCTATACCCACGAGACCATTGCTCAGGGTTTCGCTATTACGGAAGAGGCAATGGAGGATAACCTCTATGCTTCCCTGTCACAGCGATACACAAAGGCACTGGCAAGAGCTATGGCTTACACCAAGCAAGTCAAGGCTGCCGTTCCATTGAACAACGGTTTCACTAACGCTTATCAGTCTGGCGATGGTGTTAACCTGTTCACAGCGGTAGGCGATGGCGTAACTGGTGGAGGCGGTCACCCGCAGGTTAATGGTGGCTTTAACTCTAACCGGCCCGCGACAGCGGCTGACCTTAATGAAACCTCACTCGAAGATGCTGTGATTCAGATTGCAGGGTTCACCGATGAGCGTGGACTTTTGATCGCAGCCCGTCCTCGTAGGCTCATTGTTCCCCCTAACTTGATGTTCGTGGCAACCAGAATCCTAGATTCTGAATTGCGCGTCAGTACTGCTGATAACGACATCAACGCGCTGAAGAACAATGGTTCCATTCCTGAAGGCTACTCTGTCAATCATTACCTGACTGACACCAATGCTTTCTACCTCATCACTGATGTGCCGAATGGGATGAAGCACTTCGAGCGTACTCCGCTTGAGACTTCAATGGATGGCGACTTCGATACTGGTAACGTGCGCTACAAGGCACGAGAGCGGTACAGTTTCGGTGTTTCTGATCCACTAGGAATCTGGGCTTCGCCCGGTACGTCCTAATCAGCAGTAGATAATGGGGGTGCGTAGCGCCCCCTTTTATCTGGGAAACATACAGTTTTAGCGACCAGCCCAGTGGACGTTTACGAAGACGCTAGAACGAATCCTTTCGTAAAGAGGTATCTCTTATGGCTTTAACGACCTTTCAAGGCCCAGTACGCTCGCTTGGCGGATTTTATTCGCAAGGCCCAGCGACCACTGTTGCCCTTACTGTTGACACCACTCTTAGCCCCACTACACATGGCGGCAAGATTATTCTCCTTAACAATTCCTCCTTAACCCTCACGCTTCCTGAAATCAGCGTGGCGGCTGACCCCACTACCGGCGGCCCCGGTGCAGAACCCAACACTCTTAACAATACAGGACTGATGTATAACATCGTCTTTCTTGTTGACTGCACCTTGGCGTTAAAATGTGGTGGATCAGGAACTCCGGGCGATCTCTTCGTGGGGTCGATCATTCTCGGCAAGACATCGGCGGCGGAACAATATATTCCCAACGGCAGTACTAATGATGTGATAAACACCAACACTACCACCAAGGGGGGCATAGCTGGTTCCAGTATTCAGGTGGTTCCTATCTATACCAACAAATGGCAAGTTTCTGGCGTTTTGGTTGGCTCCGGTTCTCTGGAGACACCGTTCGCAGATGCGTAATTTAGCAGCGGGGCTTCGGCCCCGCTCTTTTTGGAGATAGATATGGCAGATTTAGTAACAAGCCAGACAATACAGGATGGCCCTAGAAACGCCATCATGAAGTTTACCAATGTCAGCGATAACACTGGTGAATCTGATGTTGTTAAGGTGGATGTTTCGGGTTTAACCGTACAGCCTCGAACTGGCGCAGCATGTACGAGTGTTACTGTGGCAGGTATACAGTTCTCTACCCATAACATGTCAGTAACAATAGAATTCGATGCCACTGTCAATACCCTGATTGCCACGCTGCCTGAAAATTATTCAGACTATCTGGATTTTTCAGCCTTTACCGGCATTCCCAATAACTCGGCTTCTGGTAAAACTGGAGACATTGTTTTTTCAACCAACGGTGCAGCAGCAGGTGATACCTATATGGTTGTCCTGACACTTATCAAGAACTACGAATAGAGGTTTCTATGGCTAAGTTAGAGATATTTCAGAACGGAAATTTCAGTGATGGTCGTCCTGTCTACCAGATAGGATCAAAGAATGCAGACGGAGAGTATGACATCTCAGTATTTGATCCGATGGAGAAGAAGGAAGCCACGGCAAGGTTAGCCAAGATGGGTGGAACTCCGGCTTCTAAGAAGAAGCCAGCGCCAAAAAAGAAGAAATAAAGGCGCAATTTGATGGCTAGAAATTATCGTAGCGAATACAGGAATTACCATGCCAAGCCCGTGCAGAAGAAGCGCAGGGCTGGAAGGAATACGGCGCGTAATAAGCTGTTGGCTTCGGGGGTGGTATCAAAAGGTGACAAGCGCGACGTCCACCACAAAGACCGCAATCCAAACAACAACAAACGATCTAACTTGGCAGTAACTTCACGAACGGCTAACCGGAGGCGAAATGGCAAGAGGTAAAAAGAACTGGATTCAGAAGGCGATCAAGAAGCCGGGTAGCTTGCGAAAAGCGGCGGGTGTAAAAAAAGGCCAGAAGATAAGCGCTAAGGAGCTGTCTAAGCTGTCGAAGTCAAAGAATCCCACCACTCGAAAACGCGCTAACCTTGCCAAGACCTTGAAGGGATTCAAGAAATAATGGACAAGAACAGAAAGGTTCGTAAAGTGATGGGTGAGTACAAAGATGGAAAGCTCAAATCTAGTTCTGGTCATAAGGTTACCAACCGTAATCAGGCAATGGCTATTGCTCTGAGTGAGGCTGGAATCAATCGCAAGATGTTCTCCGGCGGCAGGATCGGTGACGGTAAAGTTGTACAGGGAAAAACCAGAGGAAGAATAGTGTAATGGCTAAAAAGACAAGCAGGCGAAAATATACTGGAGATGCGCCATCAATGACCGTGGAGGCTACGCCTCGTGTGATGAGTGCGTTGCCTCCCAGCAGCCGAATAAAGGATGCAGATGTACAGGGAGTTACGACAAAAAAGACAGCCACTAAGGTGGTAGGAACTGTAACTTCAAAGAAAATTGACGGTATAGCGCAACGAGGACATACGAAGGGACGTATAACTTAATGGCGACAAGCGGAACTTATACATTCAACCTTGATCTGGGACAGATCATGGAGGAAGCCTACGAGCGCTGTAATATCGAGATGCGTACTGGTTTTGATTACCGTACTGCTCGGCGCAGCCTTGACCTGTTGATGCTGGAATGGCAGAACAGGGGGTTAAGTCTATGGACGGTAAAGGATACCAGCGTTGCGCTTACACCCGGAACCGGAGCATACGCCCTTACTGCTGAGAAGTTAGACATAGTGGAAGCCTTCATGCGAACCAACGCAGGAAGCACCACTAAGCAGTCCGACCTTACCATGCAGCGTATATCCATCGCCCAGTATTCCCACCAGACCAACAAGTTGCTTCAGGGCAGACCGATTCAGTACTGGGTTGAAAGAGCGCCCAGCGGTATAACGGTTAACGTATGGCCTATCCCTGATTCCTCACAGACATGGACTCTGGGTTATTACTACATGGAACGAATTGAAGATAGTGGTTCACCTGCTACTCTCAATGTGGATGTTCCGGCACGGTTCCTGCCTCCGCTTACGGCGGGGCTGGCTTACCAGATTGCCATTAAGAAACCTGAAGCAGCGACCAGAATTGATTTTCTTAAACAGGATTACGAAGAACAATGGAATCTTGCATCCGATGCGGCTAGAGAGAAAGCCTCTCTGTATGTGGTTCCGGGCGGGTATCAATACTTATGAGCAGTTTTGCGAGTGGTAAACATGCGTTCGGGTTTTGCGACAGGACTGGTTTCCGTTACAAGCTAAGAGACCTTGTCCCGCAGATCGAGGCTGGCAGACCAAACGGTATGCTGGTAGGGCGTGATGTGCTGGATGTGGACAATCCCCAGTGGAAGCTGGGCATGATTAACATGTCTGATCCGCAGGCGTTACGAGACCCAAGACCTGATGGTGGTTATCACCAGAGCCGGATACTGGGGGCATTTGATCCGGTGGGCGGGGGTGTAACCGCTATGGGTAGTCGTACAGTGGGTCTGGATTGTTCCGGCCATGTGGGCAGAGTAACGGTGGAAATAACCTGATGGCTTTTACCTTTACCACATTAAAGACCGCCATTCAGGATTACCTTGAGACCAGCGAGACCACGTTTGTCACGAACCTCCCCCTGATTATTACTCAGGCGGAAGAGCGGATACTGCGTACTGTACAGCTCCCTGATTTCCGTAAGAATGTTACGGGAACGCTGAGTCAGAGTAACCCTTACCTGACGATGCCATCTGACTTTCTGGCTTCCTATTCCCTTGCTATTGATAACTCCGGTTATGAATATCTGGTATTCAAGGATGTGAACTTCATGCGTGAAGCCTATCCCGTAGAGGCAACGGAAAATGTTCCAAAGTATTACAGTATTTTTGACGAGGACACTTTTATCATAGGGCCAACCCCTAACGCCAATTTTGCTACAGAGCTGCACTATCTGTATGAGCCTGAATCAATCACTGTCGCTAGCGGTGGTACGAGCTGGCTTGGAACCAACGCAGAGAATGCGTTGCTTTATGGGTGTCTAGTGGAAGGTTATACCTTCCTCAAGGGCGATGGTGACCTGCTCCAGTGGTATCAGGCTAAATACGATGATGCCGTGATGCGGCTTAAATCCCTTGGTGAAGGTTACGATACGACGGATAACTTCCGTTCCGGTATGGTCAGGAGTGTCAGGGTCTGATGTTTGTATCACAGATGAATGGCAGCGCCGGTTCGGTGATGGTCGAGACAACTCACAAGCGGGGCTTTACTGCTGAGGAGTTAGCAGTAAGCTGTGCTGCGAAGATTATTTCCGTGGCAGGCAGTGCAGACCCTGTTATCAGGCAGCAAGCCGAGGCGTTTAAGTCATCAATTGAGCAGGTGGTTTTGATGTATCTGCAACAGGCGGCAAAAAGCGAGCGAACAACTATTTATAATCTTTTACTTGATGCTGGAGAAACCGCTCTAGCCGAACAGATAAGGAGGCTTTGATGGCTTTTACTGGCAACTATATGTGTACCAGCTTCAAGAAAGAGCTGATGACTGCAACACATGATTTTACGAACTCTAGTGGTAACACGTTCAAGATAGCGCTGTATGACAACAGCGCTTCCTTTACGGCGGCTACTACAGCCTATACAGCTACCAATGAGATTACAGGAACGGGTTACACAGGTGGAGGCGGGGCATTGACTAATGTTACTCCTACTTCTTCAGGTACTACCGGCTATACCGATTTTGCTGACTTCACTTGGAGTACGGCAACCATCACAGCGAGGGGCGCTCTGCTCTATAACGACACAGCCAGTGGTAATCCGACCGTGGTAGTGCTGGACTTTTTGAGCGATAAAACCTCCACCGCCGGAGACTTCAAAATAGTTTTCCCTACTGACGATGCGAGTAATGCGATTATCAGGATAGCCTAATGGCAGGGTGGGGCCGTTCGACATGGGGAGCAGGCCCGTGGGGATTAAGTGATGTAACGGTCGTCTTGAGCGGCTGGGGCCGCTCTACTTGGAATACTGGCCCGTGGGGACAGCCTCCATCAGCGATTGCTTTTGCGACAGGCTCGGTTGGCACCGCTACGGTAGCCGCTGGCGCTCTTGTGAGCGTCACTGGGGTATCTGCTACTGGAGTGGTAGGTGATGCCAATGTAGATGCACCCGGAAATGTATTTGTCAGCAGTGTTGTTGGAACGGGCTATGTTGGATCAGTTACCGTTTATCACAATGGAATAGCCAATGTCACAGGGCTATCAGCTACAGGTTATGTAGGAACCGCTGCCCCAATAGGCAGCGTGGAAGTTAATGTAACTTCCCCCGGCTTAACAGCTTCAACCAACGCAGTAACCGTGACAGGAACGGGAAATGTTTCTGTTACCGGCCTTTCCGCTACCGCGACTGGTAGCGCAGTCACAGTAGATTTACTCCAAGAGGTTTCTGTCACCGGAATAGCAGCTACTGCTGCTGTCGGGACTGCTACCGTTCTAAACAAAACCAATGTGTATCCGACAGGGGTATATGCCACGGGTTATGTAGGCAGAGTCCTTATCTGGGAGGAGATAGTTCCTTCCCAGACTCCCAACTGGATTCCTGTTGTTGACGCACAAACCCCCGGATGGACAGATATACCGACATAATGAGGTAATGAGATGGCAACGTATGTAAACAATTTGCGATTAAAAGAAATCGCAACCGGAGATGAATCAGGTACTTGGGGTACGAGTACAAACACTAATCTCGAATTGATCGCGGATGGTCTTGGTTACGGCACTGAACAAGTGGCGGCGGATTCTAATGAAACCTTTACTATGGCTGACGGGGTCGCAGACGGTATGCGGGCGATGTACCTGAAGTTCACCTCCGCTGGTTCATTAACTGCGACTCGTACCCTGACACTTGCACCAAATACTGTTTCCAAGATGTGGATGATTGAGAATGCCACTACTGGCAGTCAGTCCATTACTATTAAACAAGGTTCAGGCGCTGAAGTTACTATAGCCACAGGTGTAAAAGCGTGGATTTACACTGATGGTGCGGGATCAGGTGCAGCAGTTACTCTTGCAAACCCTACTGAGACAGGTACAGGGACAGTAACCTCTGTTGCAACCGCTGACGGCGGTGGGGTTAATGGCATTACACTCACAGGTGGAACAATTACCACTTCTGGCACTATTACTTTGGGTGGCACACTGGGAAGCGTTGACCTTACTTCACAGATTACCGGAACTCTTCCTGTAGCAAATGGTGGAACGGGCGCAACTTCCATAACCTTGAATAGCGTTGTGCTTGGCAATGGCACATCAGCGGTTCAAGAAGTTGCTCCCGGCAGTTCAGGTAATTTACTCACATCAAACGGTACTACTTGGCAGTCAAGCACACCAGCCGCAGCCGGTATATCAGCAGGACTTTCTATCGCGCTTGCGATGGTCATGGGTTTTTAGGAGAAATATAAATGGCAAATCCCAATATAGTATCAGTAGCAAGTATTTACGGTGAGACTGCTTATCTCATCCCGGCGGCAACGACTTCTAAAATTTTGCTGCCAAATACGTCAACTAGCGGTAAAGTTTACAAAATCAACCAGATTGTAGCTGCAAATGTAGACGGAAGCAGTGCGGTTAACGTGACCGTTGACCTCTACACTAATGGTGATGAAGTTGCAGGTGCTGCACCTGCAAATGGAACAGCGTATGCAATTGTTTCCACTGTTTCAGTCCCGGCGGATGCCTCGTTGATTGTTGTAGATAAGACTACTGCGATCTACTTAATGGAAGATCAGTCGATTGCTGTAACGAGCGGAACGGCTAGCAAGATTAGCTACACCGTAAGTTATGAAGTAATTGACGATTAGCAAGGAGTAGGCTATGCCTATAAGCGACACTCTCGGCGGCTTTATACGTCCCGGTTACAATCCGTTATTAGTAACGGATGCGCCCACTATTGGGGCAGCATCTGCATCGGGGAGCGATGGAATCTCCACTACTTTTACTGCGCCCTCAGATGTGGGTGGTGGTGCAATAACGAGTTATGAGGCGATAGCTACCGACACTGTTACTGCTGCGGTCTTTACGGGAACTGCGGCATCTTCTCCTATTGTGGTTTCGGGTCTAACCAAAGGGCAAACTTATACTGTTACTGTTAGTGCTACTAACGCTTACGGGCCAAGCGGAGGAAGCGCTGCAAGCAATAGCATTGCAATTTTTAATGGTGGTGAACTCTGGATGTGGGGCGAAGGTAGTGAAGGTGAATTGGGCGAGGGAAGCACTCTCGATAGAAGCTCCCCGGTACAGGTAGGTGCTCTCACTAATTGGTTGCAAACATTTGGAGGAGCAAAAATTACTTTGGCTGTTAAAGCTGATGGGACTGCGTGGTCATGGGGTGCAGGCGGTTATTGGCAAAATGGCTTAGGCAATACCACTAATTATTCTTCACCAAAACAAATAGGCGCACTTACTACATGGGTATCTATATCAGCTTCTTATAACAATGTAGCTGCCGTTCAAAGTAGTGGAACTATGTGGTGTTGGGGAATGGGTAACTATGGTGGGAATGGTCAAGGTAATACCACTAACTATAATTCTCCTGTACAAGTCGGTGCGCTTACTAATTGGTTACAGGCTTCATCGGGCTACTATGGTTGTATTGCTGTTAAAACTGACGGAACCTTATGGAGCTGGGGAAGAAATAACAAAGGCCAGTTGGGTGTAGGCAATACCACTAACTATTCTTCGCCTAAGCAGGTAGGGGCGCTCACTACATGGTCGAAAGTACAAGCAAGCTACTTTACTGTTGGTGCAATAAAAACAGACGGCACTCTTTGGATGTGGGGTGAGAATGGTGCTGGGCAATTAGGCCAAGGGAATACCACTGATAAAAACTCTCCAGTACAAGTTGGCGCTCTTACTGATTGGTTGGAGGTTTCTACTCATTACCTACACACTGTTGCCCTTAAAACAGATGGAACACTCTGGGCATGGGGAGGTAACGCTGAAGGACAAGTAGGTGATGGAAGTACCACTAATCGCAGTTCTCCGGTTCAAGTAGGGGCATTAACTACTTGGAGCAGGATAGGTATTGCTTGGAAAGCATCTTTTGCTATGTCAGAAAACGGCACTCTCTGGGCATGGGGTGATAATGCTAACGGCCAATTAGGTCAAGGCAATACCACTGATTATTCTTCTCCAGTACAAGTTGGCGCATTAACTACTTGGGACAGAATAGGTAGCGGCTGGAAGAGTATTGGCGCTATTAAATAATATGAAAACGAAATTATATTCAGAGGTAACTGATGCCTAATTATTCAGGTAAGTGGAAGCTACCCACTGTTATGCAAGCCGAGGGTGCTGGTAACTGGCCCCTGCCGCCGTTTGCGTACGGAACCTTATGGATGTGGGGCTATAATTCGGTTGGACAGTTAGGTCAAGGCAATACCACTAATATATCTTCTCCAGCTCAGGTAGGTGCGCTTGGTACTTGGTCTGTAGTAATGACAAGCGACACGGCGACGGCTGGAGTGGCAAGCGATGGCACTCTTTGGACGTGGGGTGACAATGCTCAAGGACAATTGGGTGTAAATAACACCACCAATTATTCATCGCCAGTTCAAGTTGGCGCTCTTGCTGATTGGCCGCAGGAAGCTGGCAAAATAGCAGCAGGAACTGCACATTTTGTGTTTGTTAAATCTGACGGCACTTTATGGTGTTTCGGTCAAGGTGGGTACGGCCGACTCGGTGACGGTACTGACACTAATCGAAGCTCGCCCGTTCAAATCGGCGCTCTTACTACATGGGCAAAAGCGGGTGCTTCGGCATCAGCCTCCTTTGCAATTAAGACAGATGGAACTTTATGGGCTTGGGGGTCTGGGTCGCGGGGGACGCTAGCCCAAGGTAATACCACCAACTATTCATCCCCTGTACAGGTCGGCGCACTTACTGATTGGGCAGACGTGAGTGCAACTCAGAACAAAGGAGGGCAAGCAGTTAAAACAGATGGAACCCTATGGACGTGGGGGTGGAATAGTTACGGTGAATTAGGGGACGGAAGTACAACTAATCGTTCTTCTCCTGTACAAGTCGGTGCGCTAACAGATTGGGAGCAGGTGTCTGGCGGAAACCATCTTGGCGCGTGTGTGAAAACCGATGGAACTTTATGGGTTTGGGGTTTTGGCGGTGACGGGGCATTAGGCCAAGGAGATACAACTAACCGTTCATCTCCCGTACAGGTGGGGGCTTTGACTACATGGAGTAGGGTAACGGTAGGTAACGGAAGTATGTTTGCGCGTAAAGCCGATGGAACTTTATGGGTTTGGGGGAATGGTGGCAATGGGCAACTGGGCTTAGGCAATACCACTGCCTATTCCTCCCCTGTTCAAGTGGGCGCTCTCACTACATGGGAAGCTACCTTTGGATGCCTCGGTAGGTCAGTCATGGGGGGTGCGCTTCAACGATGAAAAAACAAATACATTTCCTGTCAGGTGTACCCCGCTCCGGTTCCACGGTACTGGCGGCTATACTCAACCAGAACAAACAGACCCATGTTTCTACAACGTCAGGTCTGGTATTTGCGTTGGATGCGCTGGCTAACGTATGGCACTCGCAGGGACTTCTTGGCGAGAACGACAAGGAGCGAACCAAACTGTCTCGGACTATGGGCGCGGTGATTGACACGTTCTACGAAGATGTTGAGGAGCCTGTCATTATAGACAAGGGCAGAGGTTGGCCTATTCCGACAATCCTTAGTGCAATGACACAGGTACTTGGGGAGAAACCCAAGATCATCGCTACAGTGCGTTCCATCCCTGACTGCATGGCTTCCTTTGTGCGTGTAGCTAAACCGGATGACCTTGACGAGTTTATCTATTCAGAAGTGCTTAGTACCCATCTCAAGGCGGCATACATTTCCCTGCAAACGGGTTATGAGTTTGCACCTGAGTGTTTCTGCATAGTTGAATACGAAGACCTTGTTGCTGATCCAAAAGCACAGCTTGATAGAATACATGAGTTCCTAGACCTGCCTGATTTTGAGTATGACTTTACAGCGATTGACGGGACTAGCGTTCAGGAAGACGATGAGGAGCTACACGGCTACGAAGGTATGCACGAC